>Ga0214921_10003384_pt1 | contig 24467 bp, 21 predicted proteins | sample LL1505_MetaG_FD_177992 | JGI IMG/M metagenome (GOLD analysis project Ga0214921, IMG submission 177992) | Freshwater microbial communities from Lake Lanier, Atlanta, Georgia, United States - LL-1505 | ecosystem: Environmental > Aquatic > Freshwater > Lake | place: USA: Georgia | collected...
ATAAAGTTTGAGAGATACCAGTTATTAAATCATATTTATTCTAAAATATACGACTATAAAAAGAACATTAAACCAGCGCCAAACCCATATTACATGTTGGAAAAATATTATGGTAATTTATCTATCCAAGAATATAGAAAGTTGTTGAGTAATGAACGATTGTTTTTGGTTGTTGATAAGCCCATGACACGCATTATGCCTGAACTGCATCAAGACAACGATGACTACATTATAAGTCACAAGATTATTCCATCTAGTGTCAATAATACTGCGAATCAAATGCAATCTGCCAAAAATAAATCGTCTAGTGGTCTTGGTCTTGGTCTTGGAGAGACATCATTAAAGGTAAAAGTATCTAAACGAAACATGTCAAAAAATACAATTGTAAGCGAACAGTTTGGAATATTATGTGAAAATTGACTTTTATACTTTTTATGTAATTACATTATTTCAGAAATCTAAATAATGTAAAATAAAATATACGTATATTATAAGTCATAATGGAATTTACAGATAGTGAAAACAATGTATACGCACATGTCCCTGTTTATTTAAATTTAAATGCAAATACAGAAGACCTTTATGATATTATAAATGGAAAAGAGGAACAGATAAATTTAATTGATGTGAGCGAGGAGTTACATTTAGGCTTTTTTGATGAAACAAGTACTATAACCCAAATACGTGATGCATTATTTGACAGATTAAACGTGTTGATTCCTCTTTTAGCAAAAGAACGTATGCAACTAATACTTTTTGTAGATGACGGTGAAAATGGTTATAAAATCATATTAGATGGCATCCACAATGGCGATACTGAAATATCAGGTTTTCCATTATCTGATGAATCAAGATTTGAAGTAGATTATTATGGTGATATAAGAGAAATCAAATTTCCATTGTTCCAACCAGCAGTGGTAGCAGCACCCATAATTCCTGAACCACCAGTTCAAACACCTCCTCGAATAGTAGATAAATCTGCGCCACCCGCTCTAAATAGAAGAAAAAATAGGAAAACAATTGAAGAAGAAGAAGAAGTAAGAACAATACCTGCTTTTCCTAATTTAGAATCATTGGATGAAAATGTTGCACGTCATGCAAGAGAGATAATGCCTAGAATATCTGCTTCTTCTATTGCTGCTCCTGCTACTCCTTCTTCTACATTAGTATCAGCACCAACATCAGTATCAGCACCAGCATTCGCAATTGAACCATATCTCAATGTTACAGATGTTAACGGAAACGTCAAAAAAATAACAGGTCTTATTTTTTCAAGTACGACAATAGGTACAATAAAAACCAAGGCTAAACAAGCATTTGGGTTGGCATCTAATGTTGAGGTATCATTGATTCATTATGGTAAGTTACTAACCGATGACTGGGACACATCTTTAACTCAATATGGATTGAAGTCTGGTGATACGTTGAAAATGACAGTTAAATTGAGGTCGGGTCGCATGGGTGGTGGTAAAAAACTGACTAAACATAAAAAGAATAAAATAAAAAAGAACAAAACAAAGAATAAAGCAAAGAAGAATAAAACAAATAAAAAGAAAAAATAAAGTAAAAGAAGTTAGTTAGAGGCTTCTTTAAAAATTTGAGATTTTATTTCCTTTGTAATTTCCAATTTTTTGCGTAATTCCGTGTAAATTTGTTGATTCAATGATTTTTCATGTTTTTTCTCTGGGTTCGTGTTAGTTGTCTTACCGTTGTTGGAAGTTGAACCAGCACATAAATACTCTTTTATACATTTGATGGTATCATAATTATGTTTCAGTAATTTCTCTCTAATTTCCTCTGTTGTATAGTCAGTTTGTCTAGAAACAATTTCTATTCGTTCCTCTAATTCTTCGTTGGATATGAAAGATATATGAGACATGGATGGTTTTGGTTTGTTGTTTTATCATATACAAATAAATAATAAAAAGATATTAAACGGATAGCAACATATTTGCTAAGTTAAAAATCATATAATATGTCTTCCACGCTAAAAACCCTTGTCACCAAGATATCTTCTGTCGTTGAATTGGGATTGACTGATGTTCTTGGAGAATTTATTGAAGAATATGAGGAAATGCAAAATTATATTTTAGAATTGCCTGTGGTAAAACGAGTTATTCAAAAAAAGGAAACAATGGTAATTCAACTAATGAATGAACTGGAAGAATTGAAAAAAGAAAACGAATTATTAAAGCTAAACGTCCAAACAATAAAAACATCAACTATAACACCAATACCATCAAAGGTAACAGATGAAAATATTTCGTTAAAAATTGATGAAACTACAAAGGAAACAATACAACAACCTCAGTCAGATGAACCGTTATATACACAAATTATAAAAGATTTTCCTAAATCGATTGTAGTTGATGAGAAGGAGGAAGAAGAAGAGGAAGTTGAAGAAGAGAAAGAAAAACAAGAAAAGGAAGAAGAAGAGGAAGAAGAAGAAGAGGAAGAAGAAGAAAAGGAAGAAGACGAGGAGGAGGAAGAAGAGGAGGAAAAGGAAGAAGAAGAGGAAAAGGAAGAAGAGGAAGAAGACGAGGAGGAGGAAGAAGAGGAGGTAAAGAAAGAAGAGGAGGAAGAAGAAGATGAGGAGGATTTGGAAACGGAAGAAGAAGAAGAGGAAGAAGTATTTGAAATTGAATTGGATAATAAACCCTATTATACAACAGACGAACAGAATGGTTTTATTTATAAACGAACCGAAGATGAAGAAGTTGGAGATAAAATAGGAGTTTTCAAAAACGGGAAACCTATTTTTTATTGAGGTAATATAAAGAACGCAAAACACAAAACGTAAAAACAAAATAATATGAAAATTTTTAATGTAGAAATATGTGCCCCGGCACTTATCTATTTAGTGTTTTCATTGACACAATTTATACTCGACCTTATTAAAGGTTATTACAACACTGCAATGATGAAACTCGTTGTAATGGTTTGCATTGGAACACTGTTAAATCTCTTATGTAAAGCAGGTTTAGACATAATTTCATGGATAATCGTGTTTATTCCATTTATTCTTATGTCTGTTATAGTGGCAATATTGTTATATGCAATGGGATTAAAAGAGACAACCGGTAAACTTCCGCCAGTTTCAACCGCAACACCTTCAACACATGTATTAGATAATTCAATAGTTATAAAATATATTCCTCCATACTACCACGGTATTTCAAATGAACCTATACCATTTTATACGCTTTATCCTTATGCTGATAAAAATAAAATAGTTAAAAAATAAATTTAAAGATTATACTATATATCTATATACTATATTCTTATTCTAATGTTATTATATTTATCATTTATATTTGTTTTAGGCCATGAATATTTGAGGTTGAAATATCCTGTCCTATACTGCGAAGTTGCTTATCGCGTATTTTATATCACAGTTTCATCTATAAGCTGGATACAAATTAAAACGAAACAATTGACGACATTTTTAGAAACAAATCCACGCTGTATTTTGTTTCATACACAAGTAGAAGATTTTTTACGCAGGATGAATGGAGACACAACAGAGGATGACTCCGAAGATGTTATTCCGTCATATGACTTTATAAAAAATGGAAACGTTATTTTATCTTTAAACGAAGAAGATGAGATGGAATATGAAACAGAGTGTGATATTATAGTGAATAAAAAAGAAAATGGAATTCGTGTATTGTATTACGACACAAATTCTTTACACAGTCAACCAATGTTCGCGCAAAAATCCGGCGTAAAGTTTATGATTACAGAATTGCAACTGGTGGATGATATATATGAAGTAAAATTTCAATCAGATGAATATAACTATATGATTGTAAATAATAAAATAGGAAAAGAGTTTTTACTGTATTTTGTAAAAGAACATGATATAAGCGACAAGAAAGAAGATGAACTAGATGTAATATTCAATACAAATAATTTTTCACTTAAAATTATGGATAACGATGTAAATGAAAAAATGGTAATGCCAAATGAATACTTGTGTATATATGAGGATAAATATGAAATAGTTGCAAATAATGAACTCTTGGATAATAATAAAGAATCAAAAAAAATGTATAATTTGAGAACAAGAAAATAATAAAATAAAATAAAAATGATATAAAAAAATGTTATGTGTAGAATATACAAGGTAATTCCCATTCTATGTTGGCAACAAGAATGAATACTGATGAAAATCAGGTGCCACCGCATATGTCATCTATGGATGCATCATATAAACCGCCGTCAAGTAATATAAACATAAACATAAATGATTTTCATCCACTTGCAAAAAGATGGACTTTATGGGCCCATCTTCCGCATGACACTGACTGGACGGTTTCTAGTTATAAGCAAATATATACTGTTTCTACTATGGAAGAAACTATTGCATTAACCGAGACACTTCCAGAGCCATTGGTCAAAAATTGTATGTTGTTTTTAATGCGCGAAGGAGTTAAACCAATTTGGGAAGACCCTATAAATAGAAACGGCGGATGTTTTTCATACAAAGTATCAAATAAACTCGTTTCTAGTGTATGGAAAGAATTATCTTATGTTCTTGTAGGTAGTTCTATAAGTAAACAATCTTCTTTTGTTGCCAACGTAACCGGAATTACCATTTCACCCAAAAAAAATTTTTGTATTATTAAGATTTGGATGTCAACTTGTGAAAATCAAAATCCTTCTATCATAACATCGGAAATAAATCATTTGACGGCACAAGGTTCGTTATTTAAAAAACATGTACCAGAATACTAGGGTTATCATTCAATAAAATATTTATACATTTATAATATAAATGAAAAGCTTAAATTTATTTTTAAAAATAAAAAAAAATAAAGTGGTTTTATTTGTCGTATTTTGTATTTTATATATAAGTATTTTTTATTATTGGGTTACAGAAGTTTACCCAAATTCTACAAATATTTTAAAAAAGTTGCCTAATTTTTTAACACATGATGAATGTGATAAAATTATAAATCTTTCAAAGGATTATTTAGAAGAAAGTAAAGTATATCAAAAATATGAAAATCAAGGTAAAACAGATTTAAGCCATAGAAAAAGTAAACAAACATTTTTAAATGATAACGTAGATCCACTCATAAAGTCAATTACTGAAAAATGTAGTAGTATTTTAAATCTTCCATCAAAAAATGCAGAACAATTACAAGTTGTAAAGTATGATAAGAATGATTTTTTTAATGAACATTATGACGCATTATGTGACGATGACGAAACAAATACAAATGATGACAATTGTTCTAATGACCGTTATGCAACCATACTTGTATATTTGAATGACGGTTTTATTGGAGGTGAAACAGAATTTCCGAAATTAAATATATCTGTTATACCAAAAAAAGGTGATGCCATATTATTTTATAATAAAACATGGTTAACCCGAAAAATATTCACAAAGTCACTTCATTCTGGAAAACCAATAAAAGAAGGAACAAAATGGATATGTAATAAATGGTACAGATTTGAAGGATTTGACGGATAGTAAAATATAAAACTAGAATTATATTTTATTTTATGCAAAATAAAATAAATTAATTTCATTTAAAACAGTATAAATATATTTTATAAATCAAAAAATGGATAATAAAATAATAGAAATTCCAGAAGAGTTTTCCAGAATAGTAAAAGACTTTATAATAGATATTAAAGGAACTTTCCCTGAATATACACCATTTATTGCAAAATGGTGGAAAGACGAAAATTCAGATGAATTCAATAATATAGCAGACGAGGAAGAACGAACAACTGCAATAAATAAAAAAAGGCAAGATTGTGTTAAATTTATATTCAATTTCTGTTTGAAGAAATATCCGCCACGATTTTTCGAAATTTTATATCAAAATGCAGATATTTTCAAAGAAGATTCCGACATAGATACTGAATTTTTACCTTTTATTCATTTCAAAAACTTGTGGCAGTGCGATATTAGTGATAAAACACGAGAAACTATTTGGAAATATTTACAGTTGATATTGTTTTCAGTAGTTGGTTCTATGAATAATCGTGATGCTTTTGGTGATACAGCAAAAATGTTTGATACAATAAATGAAAATGATTTTAAAGAAAAATTGGAAGAAACTCTTGAAGGTATGAAAGGAATATTTGAAAAAAATGTAGAAAATACAAATGAAGAGGATGGAAGCGCTTATTTTGGTGAAAATAATACAAATGCAAATGCGAGTCAAATGCACGAACACATTACAGGATTATTAGGAGGAAAGTTGGGTAACTTAGCACGTGAACTGGCAGAAGAGGCAGCAGAAGATATGAATATAAATATGGATAATATGACTGATGTAAAAGATGTATTTCAAGCATTATTCAAAGACCCAGGAAAGTTGATGGGTTTAGTTAAAAATGTGGGAGAGAAATTAGATACAAAACTTAAATCCGGCGATCTGAAAGAGTCTGAGTTGATGCAAGAGGCAAGTAATATGATAAATCAAATGAAATCTACTCCTGGAATGGGTGATATACAAACTATGATGGCAAAAATGGGGATGGGTATGGGGGGAATGGGAGCTGGTATGGGTTCTAGAACAAAAATAAATTTAGGTGCAATGGAAACAAAGTTAAACCAAAATATAAAACAGGCACAAATGAGGGAAAGAATGAAGGAAAAGGCCGAAAGAAATAAATTAGAAAGAGAACAAAAACAACAACAGACATCTAATTTTTGGGTTCCACCAGTAACATCTACAAATACTATGCAGTTCACAGATGAAGAATTGACTGAGTTGTTTAACCAGTCACAGATGCCTGTATTAAATCAAAAAAAAGAAAAAGAAAAAACAGAATCAAAAGGAAAAAAGAATAAAGATAAAAAAAATAAGAAAAAATAATCATGTAATATATGCCTAAGACAATACCTTTTTGGACGCAACAATTTTCTATTTTGTTAAATAAAAATTATATTTTTGAACTATGGCCACAGTCTTCCATGTGTTACGAGCAAAAGATGAATGCCATTTCTCGTTTGATAATTATTATATGTATTTTAGGATATATAACAACTATGAATATTAAATTTATACTTATAGGAATTGTCACACTAGCCGCGATTGTTTATGTATATAGCAAAAAATTGGGAATAAAAGAAGGTTTAGATAATAAAAAGGATGATAAAAAGGACGACAAAAAGGATGATAAAAAAGATGATAAAAATGACGACAAAACAACAGTAAATCCAGTCACATTAGAAACAGTTGTGAAGTCTAATTTTAAATTAGGGACAGTAAAAAATCCATTTAGCAATGTTTTATTGACTGAAATTACTGATGATGTAAATAGAAAACCAGCTCCACCCTCTTTTAATCCTGATATATATGAGGACATCACAGACAATACTAAAAAAATGGTCCAAGCATTAAACCCAGGAATTAAAAATGTAAATAGACAAATGTTTGGAAGTTTAATAGATCAGTTTGATTTAGAAAGATCAAATAGACAGTTTGTTAGTATGGCAAATACACGCATAGCCAACGACCAAGGTGCTTTTGCAAACTATTTGTATGGAGACATGCCTTCTTGTAGAAACAGTGATGCTATTGCTTGCGTCCAAGACAATTTTAGATATACCATGTATTAAGGTATAAAATAAACAAATCAAATAAAAAGAAAGATAAATAGACAAAATAATTTGAATTATATTATACAAATTATTTTTTTACAATATTAAAAGCAAACGATATATAATAATAAAATGTCAACGAGTTATTTTATTCTCTCCAAATCGCCCGAAAGAGATGTAGCTAACAATGAATCCAATACTATTTTCTCAAATCAAAACCAGATTGTATATATACTTCCAAGAAACTTGATAAACTGTTATGTGAATGATGGGTTATTTGAAGCCAGATTAATTGATTGGTGTAAACAATTTTGCAATAAAGAAAAAACATTTATAGATATTGGTGCACACACTGGAACTTATACTCTCTCATTAGCACCATATTGCAAAAATGTAATTTCTTTTGAACCCCAAAAGATGACTTATTATGCATTATGCGGAGGGGTTGCTTTATCCAATTTAAAAAATGTAACTTGTTGCAACGCAGGTTTAGGTTCGCAGGAACAACAGGGAACAGCTAAATTAAAAATAATAAGTAATGATGGCGGTGGTTCAACGATTCAACATAACAATTCTAATGTTCCTGTGTTGAATGAAGAAGAGATACATGTATATACAATGGATCATTTTAAAATGGAAAATATCGGTTTTATAAAAATGGATGTAGAAGACAACGAATTGTATGTATTGAAGGGGGCGAGAGAAACATTGAGGAAATCTGGAAATCCTACTATTTTATTTGAATGTAACGGAGAGAATAAAGAGTTGTTTGATTTTATCCAAAATGATTTGGGATATAAAATTATACCAGTAGGTGGGACTCATAATATGTATTTAGCATGTATATAACTATAATTAGATATTTCTTTCGAAGGGGTGGTAGTTTTTTTGAACGCCATAGAGGTCCAACCACAATTTTATTTTCTTTCATTTATACAAATATAAACAAACAATCAAAACTCAAAAAATGTCATACATTAGTGAATATACCTTTGACAATATGTCTCGGATTGGCAATGACTCTACTAATTTAGACCAAAATAGTATTCAAAATTCTCTCGCAGCAAACTATACTCTGCAAAATTATTTTGCAAGCGATTGCACTATGCAAAAACCAATTGATTTAGCAACAACACAACCGGGGATTAACTACAAAGGCGGATATACTGTTGGTTCGGGTGGATGCAATATAGACACGAATTCTCAAATTACTATTGGAACTATCCAAACACATCCCAAGTGTAGAATTGATTTATTTCAACGTCCATTTGCAACGGTTCCATATTTAGGAAGGGGGTCAGTTGATCCTGTTGTTGAAGCAGAATTACAACAAGGTGAGTTGTTTACAAACAAACGCACAGTTACGCATTTAACTGAAAAGAGTTACTTAAATTATAGTACAACACCTTTGATTCCTTCTGTGAAAGAACGTGTTAGTAATCCTACTTATTCAGTAGAAGATTCTGCGTCCCACGGATGGATTCGTGGTGGACTTCCTTCCCGCGAATTATCCAGGGACAACCAATAATTTTTCATGAAACACAAAAAAAATAAGTTTGTTTATAAAATAAATTTATTTGTTTATATAATATTTAGGTTATTAATGGATTTTACAGAAAAAATCAAAGAAGAATATATAACAAAATATGGTTATAAAAAAGTCATATTTATTGTCTATATTGTTTTCGCATTTATTATTATTTTAATTATTTATTATTATTATATCAATGAGGGAAATGGGATTAATATTGATAAAAGTAACACAATATACCTTCATCCAGGATTAGACACTAGAAAAAATAAATATGGACTTGGAGTGCATACAACCCAAGATATTCCTGCAAATACTATTGTGTTGAAAGAAAAATTGTATTTTTTAAATAAAAGACCAGTTGATAATTGTACTAAGCACAAAATTGAAATAATAAAAAAAATGTTAAACGAAGAGAACTCTAAGTCATATTTATTGAATTTAACACCATATAAATTAGACAATACTATGAATATATATAATTATAATGATGATGTTAAAGATTTACATATGAAATATTTGCCAGAGTTAGACCCAAATACTATGCTACTATATTTATATAAAATAACGCGCAATTCATTTAATTACAATTATTACAGTGATTACAGTGTAGGAGCTTTTTGTTTTTATGGAACTAAATTGAACCACAGTTGTGAACCAAACGTTGATTACCATCTGAATAAACAAGACGATACAATTATTTTTAAAACCACAAAAGACATTAAAGCCGATGGAGAATTATTTATTAGTTATATAGACGTCAACCATTGCAAATGCAGCAGACAAAATAATTTAAAAGAAGATTACGGTTTTGATTGTGAATGTGAAAAATGTAAAACAACTGATTATTGTAGAGAAGAAAAACATTTATAGTTGTAATTATAGCGAAATTTTTACCTTCATTCCCCAGGTCCCAAGGAAGTGAGGAGGGGGAGGGGGGACGAGGATATTTTTTGTTCGGTTACCATAAATGATAACCGAACAAAAATAAAGCTTCTACATCATACTTATTTAAGTATGACCTGGGAAATAGACATTAAATAAAATAAAATAACAAGATAAAATAAAAGCAAATAAATAAATGGCTTCCACCAGAAATAAAAACACTCCTGGAAATTATTATTTAGATCAAAAACAATATGCAGAATCCAGAATATATACTACATACAAACACTCTGCGTATGGAGAAGCGGTTTCAACAAATTTACCAGGAAACGGCTTGTTGCCAGCACAATTGCCAGGAAATACCATGTCACACAATTCAATAGATACTGAATCGTTTTTATTTGGTATCAATGCAACCAACTTGACAGAAACCATAAACAAAGTATTTACTCCTGAAAATAAAATATTAACTCCTGTTAATTTGTACGAAAAAAGTCCAATATACATTCCCGAACCTCTTGTAATTCAAACAAATCAACGCCCTCAATTCAATTAGCGTTAGGCGTTACATCATATTTTACATAACATATTCATTATTGAAATAAATATATTATTTTTGTTGTATTTTGTATTTTTGTTTAATCATTTATTTTTTTCATTATACAAAGAAGACAGTTTAGATAAATTTTGAATATACTTGACAATTTTTATCTTGTTTTCATCATTCATACTTTTAATAGGATTTCGCAATCTATCAATAGCTTCTACAATTTTATCAGAGTTTTGAACTGTATTTACGTCATTGGAGTAATCTTTATTAATAAAAAAATCCATATTTCCTGCTTCAATTTCCTTACTGTATTTTGAAGCAACATATATATCCCAACCTTTTATAATCAATTTAGGATTAATTTTGCGAATGGCAGAAAATGAATTTTTTGCGGTCAATATATCATGGTCGTTTGGAAATACGGTGTGAATGTCATCTACAAATTCAGTGAAATGATTATTAAATGCAGTTAAAATGGATGACGCAGATGACATGAAATTATTTTATCTTTAATATAGAAATATCTTTATATTCTTATTTTTGTTCTTATTTTTGTTCTTATTTTTTTTCTTATTTTTGTTCTTATTTTTGTTCTTATTTTTGTTATTATTTATTGAAATTGCCGTGGATGTTGTACTCCGCGTATATCATTTTCTCTTTCTTGCAAAAGTTTTTCAATCGTGGTATCTTGTGATATTTTATTACTTGATTTATAGTTGCTATCATCATCTGTTGTATTTGTAAGTCTATCTATATAATTCAGATCAACGTAATTATGCATTTGTCTTATTCCTCCGCTTCCTTTGGCAGATAAAGAATCTGCATCCATATCTAAAAAACTAAAAGTATCTGACATAATTCCACAAGTACTTGAACCGCCTGTTCCTAATGAAAATGCCATAGGTTCATTATTATTCATGGTTGCATGTTGGATAGCAACTTGTTGTCTAGGACGAAAATGTTGCATAATAGAATCACCATATAAAACAGTATAATTTTGATTCAAAAGAAGCATAGCAGGAACCTTGGTAACTGTGTTTGGCAAAAGAACGGTTTGTCCGTTTTCTAATATAATATTTACTTTTCCACTTTGATCTTTTGTGCGTTTATCAATGCATATAAAATGTATATCTTTGGTTATGGCACCAGATTTGCTTATATTTTGCAATAGTTGTTTGGAATGTTGACAATAGTTACTATAATACAAAATACAACTCATTGATTTTTATTTTATTATACTATCAAATGAGTCCTTTTTAATATTTTAAACGCTCGATTTTATTTTATTTTTACTAAATAAATACAATTTATCAAATCGAATAAAAAAATAAATAAAATAAAATTGATTTCATTCAAATAGATAAACTGTTTAAAAACTTCTTATATTATATATAATCACATCCAATTACTCAACAAAAAATCCAATCCAAAATATGAATCCTCATATCGAACAATTGTCTGAAAAAGACGATACACTCACATTTACACTGTCTGGAATAAATACAAGTATTGCAAATGCCATACGACGCGTAATTTTATCAGATATTCCAACAGTCGTATTCAAAACTGCACCATACGAAGAATGTCAATGTACCATTTTAGAAAATACAACCCGATTTAATAATGAAATTATCAAACAACGATTGTCATCCATTCCCATTCACATAACAGACCTAGAAATCCCATTAAATCAATATGTAATGGAAGTGAATGTAGAAAATCTTACAGATACCATCATGTATGTCACCACCGAAGATTTCAAGGTAAAAAATACACAAACAAATCAATATTTATCAGAAAAAGACACGCACGCTATTTTCCCGGCTAGTCAGCAAACCGGATACTTCATTGACTTTCTTCGTTTGCGTCCTAAATTATCTGAAAATTCTTCTGGCGAAAAAATACATCTTACTTGTCAATTTTCAATTCATACCTGCAAAGAAGACGGCATGTTTAATGTTGTTTCTACATGTTCTTATGGCTGCACCGTGGATGAAACTAGAATGCAGACAGAGTTGGGAAAAAAACGCAATGAATGGAAAGAACAAAATATGGATGTAGACTTTGAAACAAAAAATTGGATGCTTTTAGATGGAAAACGAATTATTAAAAAGGACAGTTTTGATTTTATTATTCAATCCGTTGGAGTTTTCGATAATAAAGAAATTGTAATCAAGGCCTGCAATATTTTATTAAAAATGTTATCAAATCTAAACGACACCGTGGAATCAAAAAATATCAGAATACATGAAGCAGAAAACACAATGCAAAATTGTTTTGATATCATTATTGAAAATGAAGATTATACCATTGGAAAAATCGTCGAATTTATTCTCTATGCCAAATTTTATCAAGATACCAAATTACTGAGTTACTGTGGATTCAAAAAAATGCATCCTCATGATAAAGACAGTATAGTTAGAATCGCATATTATGAACCAGTAGACAAGTCGGCAGTTCTAGGCCATTTGAAAATCTGTATTGAAGAAGGACTACGTATTTATAAAACTATCAAGGAAAAACTATAAAAAATTCTTGGATTTTGGGATTAGTATTTATATTATAACATTTTTATAATATAAAAATAAAATACACGTGCTGGGAATCGAACCCAGGACGAATGCATGGCAAGCATTCATTTTACCACTAAACTACACGTGTTAATAGTTTCCTGCTTACTGGAATCGAACCAGTGACATTTTGATTTCGATATTAACAACTACAGTCAAATGCTCTACCAACTGAGCTAAAGCAGGAAAGTTGTCCGAAGGACAGTATATATACAAACAGTCTTTTTAAGTTATTTTTCTAATAAATCATTTATTTTTTTATTTTCTATTTTTTATTCTTACAATCAAATAACCTCATTATAATATTCAATAGCGACACTCTTGGTTACATGCTTCCCATGGTCCTTCAAGTCGTTCAAATACTTTTGATGAAGTTGATACATGTGCCAACGATATTCCTTGGGATACTCTCCTAGTGGCTTTTGTCTCTTAATATAACAGTCAATATAATTCTCAAAAAGTGTCTGTGTAAACATGTGAATATCGTCGCGAAACACAGAAAACTGTTTTTTATGTTGTGGATATGTTTCCAAGTATTCCTTTACCTTTCCTGTACCCTGTTTTCTCAATTTACAATACAACAAACGCATCTTTGCGTCCCCTCCCTTTGCATGCTTCAATTTCTCAAACACTGGGTTGCGAATTTTACAGCGTTCGCCAGTCTCCCTATGTATAATCATGACACCAACAACATTATGTGCGGTATTCATTGAACCATAAGTATCAACCAAATCGCTGTATGTATTCCAACCCTTGTATATTTTGGCGTATTTGACACAATCTAGTTGGACTGCGTGTTCCTCTGCATCAGATACGCTATATACCTCTACATTTGTCTCACCTAAACAAGCAATACGATATACATCAATCAAATACATTTCAGGATACAACACTTTGGTAACCATATTTATTTTAGGATGTTGCAAAACAAAAGTATAACAATATTTTGAATCCAACATATCATAGGAAAGTCCAATATACTTCATAGCCTCCTCTACATGTGTTTTAAATATAGGAGATCCAATTGTATTCTTTGTGGCATATTCCCAACGCCCATTAGAACAAAAAATATTTATCATTGGACCATCCACAAATTCTTCGGCAATAATCTTATTTTCTTCCATAGGAGATGGAACTGGGTATTTATTTATAAATGTTTCTGTATGCAGAGATTTTGGAGGAGCAAAACAAACAACTTTACCTTCTTTATTCATAATAACTGAACGATAGTTTCCATAGGTTGGAATTAAATCAGTACTCAAATAATTTTTATCGTATTGAATAAAAGTATATTCTTCATTGGAATGCAATGAAATAACGCGCTTGGTTTTCAATACATTTGTTGCGTCTACACAAGATAAATTAAGCTTATAACTTCTTACAGAAAGACCTTTCATATGAAAAATATATGTGTAACCTGTTTATATGTATAATATTAGGTCGGGTCTTTATATTGTTTTTGTATAGATACATGCCGTTTATACAACAAGTTTAATAATTATTATTTTAATATAGCTATAATATTATTTAATGTTTATATTTCCAATACACGCACAATCGCAATTGTATCGCCAACAAACAAACTCGCGTATAAAATTTCCAACATTAACACAAATCCTCACACAATCAACATGCAAAAGCATACAAAGACACACACAAGCTCATTTTTCAGTACACGAGAAAGAACAAAAGAAATTTATATTACATCAAAATCAAAGTAGATTACCGTTTAAAAATAGAGTGCAACAGAGAATTATTATTCCTACAAATAATATTATTGATTTACATAATAATATCAATAGTAACGTAAACTGTAACAAAACAATAGTACATGTAATTGATATTCCTACCAAATGTGGATTTGGTGATTTTTTAAGAGGTTCAATTCTGTTAGCACAATATGCAAAATATTATAATATAAATTTCAAACTTGATGTATCAAGACATGCTATTTCCAAATATTTGATTACGAAAACAGATTTATCACAAATAACAAAAAACCATTTAATTCTTTGCAATGGTGATGGGAATGAAACTGATATTAATTTGTATGCATTACTTAAACGATTTATAAATAGTAATGAAAACATTATCTATATAACAACAAATCTTTTTTATAATATGAATCTAGTAACAGAAGATATTAAAAATTACATTAATTCTTTTTTTACATTCAAACAAAAATACTACGATATTGCAAACGAATTATTTGATGTAAAAGAATATACTGTTTTACATATTAGATGTATAGATGAAATATTTAACAATGATAATCATTTTGTAGATAATTATTTATTAACAGAAATAATAAAACTGCAATTACCTGTTAATACAATTGTAATAAGCAATAGTAACACACTGAAAAAAAAAATAAACAAATTATTCGGGTTTTATTTTATTGACTCAAACGCACACCATACTGCAAAAATAACCGATTATACAAATATAGACTCTACCATTATTGATTATATCATACTTTCAAAATCGTCTCACACTTATTGTTTTAGTTATTATCAGCATGGAAGTGGATTCAGCGAACAATGCTCTGTATTAAATAATATACCATATAGTGTTGTTTTTTTACCTAGTATAAATATTTCCGTACAAAATCCAATGTTATTAAAAATTCATTATGAAAATTTAGCAGAAAATAATTTTATTTCAAATTCACCAAAAAATATAAAATATAATGACAAAGACAATGATTACAGTAATATTGCTTTTATAACCTTAACAAATACAGGTTATATAGATTATACATTAAATTGTTTACAATCATTGAAAAATATAAATATGAAAAAACAACTACAATCATATTGTATAGGTGAAAAAGGATATTCTATATTAAAAACAAATGGGTTTTTATGCGAACTACTTCATGATAATGTCGCAGAAAACTTTGCAGAGTTTAGAAAAGCCAACTGGTCGAATATTACATATTACAAATTCGTAATTATATACAATAATTTATTAAATCATGAATATGTTTGTATAACAGATGGTGATATTGTTTATGAAAATAAACAAATATTTGATTATTTGTTGGATAAAATTGAAGACAATGATTTATTAATTCAAAGTGAAGGTATATATAATAATGATTTATGTTCTGGGTTTATGTTCATAAAATCAAATCCAACTACAATATCATTATTCAATCCTGAAAATGTGAATAAATATAAAAATGTTAAAGGATGGGACGACCAAGTATATGTCAATTCAATTAAAAATAAAATCAAATTTAAAAAATTACCATTACAATTATTTCCAACAGGAAAATATTATTATGACTATAACAAAAATATTCAACCGTATTTAATACATTTTAATTGGATAATCGGTAATGAAAAAAAAAACAAAATGGAATATTACAATAAATGGTACGGTCTTAGTGGTAATTAGAAACTACCTAAAATATCAATTGTAAGAGAATGGGGTTTAATTTTTCTACACAAAATATAGTAATATAAATATATAAGAAACATTTATATTTATATTTATATTATTAACAAATGAATTTGGACCAAACCCAAACTAATTCTAATTTAGAAGAAACAGAGAGAAAAGAAACAGAAACAAAAGAAACGGAGAAAAAAGAAAATAAAAAGTCGGTGTTTCTTCAATTGGGTGATATTATTCAAGTAACCGCACCAGAAAATGACATTTTAAACAATCAAACCTTTTATATTGAATTTATTAACAAAAGTAAAATGGTATTAGTCAATACAGAAACAACCAATTCTGTCACGGTAAAGTTTCCTCCAACAACCATCAAAGAAATTGCATTACTTTATCGCAATGAACATCCCGGTTACGCCAGACAAAACGATTTATTACCAGGAAAATGGATAAATATTTATTTTGGCGGAGAATACCCCACAATCATTACTGGCGAAATTACCAATTTAGAAGAAGATATGATTGAAATCAAAACATCTCCCGATAATGAAATCATTTATATTAATTTTGACTATTCCGGGATTCCAGAAGATTTGCCAATTGAAAATATTGAAATACGACCACCTCCAAGTAAAACATTGGAATTAGAAAAAACAGACCACCGAGGCATTTTTGAAAGAACACCCCTCATTGAAGAACAACAAGAGAGAGAAATAGGTGAAGAGAGAAAAATAGACGAAAAGATAAAAGAAAGCGAAAGCGAAGAGAGAGAAATAGATGAAGAGAGAAAAGAAATCGAAAGCGAAGAGAGAGAAATAAAAGAAAGCGAAAGCGAAGAGAGAGAAGATAGTGAAAAAATTCAAACAGTTGAAAATGTCAAAAATTATATCCAAGAATTTATATTGCAGGGAAATGATATTATCTTTCATCCAGATGAAGAATTTGGACCCATTACACAATATATTGAATCCACCCAAGAAAAACAAAGATACGGAATTGACACCCAAGCAAATGATATGTTAGACGAGATGCTTTCAACTATTCCCAATATTGAAAGAACAAATAAAGTCCTGAATGATATTCACACCATGATTGAACGATTCAAACAATTACGACAACAATTCTCTATTTTTGATGAAATCGGAAACATATCATCAGCCAAAGTAAATCAATCTAACTGGAAACCACTCGTCAACTCTCTCAAAAAATTCAATCAATCTATTTACTGGCTTCTTCCAGTTGTTAAAAATGTAAAAAAGGTATACAATGCAAAAAACGATCTGGAAACAAACGATGTGAATAACGAGCTTCTTAATGAAAAATTAATGGGTATAGCAGCAGCAATGGAAAATTACGAATCCAATACATTTCCAGAAGAGCAAAACAAATATATTGCGCTATACAACGAATTAAATCCATTTCTAACGCCGTTTGATAATGTAGACCCTGAAAATATGAAAGATGTTATATATGAAACAGTCGTCGGCGATAATATAACCGCAGTTATAGATAATTTAGATAACTTATATTCATCCGTGGTCCAGAGTGATGTTGTAAAAAGTCGCAGGTTCGTCATACAAAAATATAATTTGGGATTAAATCGTTTAGCCGCTTCACAAATAAGCGGAAGTCGCATGGTAGCAGAGAGAGTCAAGCTTACACTACCAGATGATATTTCTGTGAAATCTATGATAACATTACCAGAACAAGTAATCCGTTTCTCTCGAATCAATCTTCCAGGAACAACTATTTTGGATAAATCCAACTTGAATGAATCCTTTTTGAATTATTGGGAGCTTTTGAAAAAGAATACCAACATAAACACAGTTATTATTCCAACAGAAGAAGCAGAAACACATGCAAATAGAGAAGAAGAAATAGATGAAGATGTAGACGACGAAATAAAAAAACGTAGAAGAGGGATAAAAGATGATGACGAAAATGACAAAATAAAAACAATAATAAAAGAAGAAAATAAAGAGAGAACCGATTCGGTTCGCGTAAACTTTAATGGCATTACAAACTATGTTCCTTCATCTTCTGTAAAACGCGATACAGATACCTATGAAACATTTCTTCAAAAAATGATTCCTAAAACAAGAGTTCTTTTTCGTTTATTTAAAAAATATATTAGTGGTCCAGTAACATTTATCGACGCCATTCGTTACTTAGAACCATTTTTAGTATACACAGATGATTTAACTTATATGCAATATGTAGATGTCAATCGTTTCTTGAATGAAAAAATTTCCAGATATAACAAAACTTTTATAGAGAGAGGACGCGCCTTTTCTCTCTTGAAGCAAGAAGACCATAACCATAACCATAACCATAACCATAACCATAACCATAGAAGGATATCAACCCGTCGTTTATATAATACTCTTTCTACTCAAAATCAAGAACAAGTATTTGAAAAGGGCTACCATATATCAGATAAAATTTCGGTCAATGAAATAATTGAAGATATTATAAAGTTTGACTCGGGACGTCTCTATAATATCGCAGTTGCATTGGAGTCTTTACCACTAATGATTCCCAAAGATATTGGTGATATGCTCCAACAAGAAAAAGAAAATGAAACACATGGCAAAAATACAAATTCAAATAAATGTCATTCTTATACTATTGCAAAGCAGTACAAATCATTAGAAGAATTGAAAGCGGACAATGATAGAGACATTTATTTTGACAAAAAATATGATACTACCAAATATTCAATCTTGGAACAATACGAAAAAGAAATGGTCCAAATGAATGCAGACGAATTTATTGAATTCCTCGTGGCAAAATTACAAACATCAATGAAAATATCCTCCGATGAAGCCATCTATATGGCAGATACACTTATTAGTGGAAACAAACAAGTAAAAGACGGCGATTATGCCTTTATATTTGATTTGGGTAATGAGTCAGGAAGACTTACTTATTATAAGCGATCCAATAACCGCTGGGAAGAAGATAGAACAGTAGACAAGTCTCTCTTCGCAAACGATGACACAACTCTTTGCAACATTCAACCAGACTGTGTAGAGGTGAACGACACATGTCAAAGTCTAGAAGAAACCAGAGAACAAATTATCAACAATACAATCAAAACAGCCATCAATGAATTTGACGCAAAATATGCTAGGTCCAAAGAAGAGTTGGAGAGAAAAATACAGCAAGAATTCAACTATTACAATAGTATTGCCGATAAACTCTCTCAAATGCAAATCAACGAAGTCTTTAAGTACAACAATAAAATGATTCTTTTAGGACTTAAAGAGGATGCGAATGCAGAATCGGGAGCGAAAAAACAGGTATCACCATTTCAGTCTCTCTTGAATAAGATTATGAGCCAAACAGATTTGGTGAAAAAACAAAATGATATTATTCGTTTTGCCATGACATTTACAAGATCACCGCTTGCGAAACAAATAGAAAATGAAGAAGAAAGCAATCATTGGCGTTATTGTATTAAAACACAAGTTCCACTTTTACCTGCATTTCAATATACGTTGGCATGCGCTTTCATAAATGACTATTCAAATTACGACAAAAAAGTAGAAGAATTGATTAAAGATATTGGAAAACTCAGTGATGATGGCGATTCGTGGGTGGATAAACATAGCGGTCGTGTTATCAAAATGATTGATTTGAATACAGACGAAGGTTATGATGAAAGCGGATTCATGCAGAAATCAAGAGACATACTTCCTGCAACACCCGAACCTATTGTCAATATGCAACAAACCGCACAGGAACAAAAGAAAAAAGAAACGCCTGAAATCCGCGCATGTTCTAATATTATCAGCACACTTGCTTCCAACATGGGTATTAATATAGAACCACAGAGAGATTTTATCGTAGATATGGCTACTTCCAAATTTCTCTCTATTCTTCCTTCTGAAAAGAAGTATGCCGAAGATATTGCAAAGGCCGCCAAACAAAATAAAAAACTCCCATCTTACAAGGAGTTATACAACACAACATTGTTGTATTTAACCATGGCGGTCTATTTGATTGCCATTCAAACTAGCATTCCTTCTATTAAAACAAGGAGAACATTCCCTGGATGTATTCGTTCTTTTCAAGGATATCCTTTGGAAGGGGCGAATGGAGACATGAGTTCTCTCAACTACCTTGCATGTGTTGCCTACAAGGTTCGCAGTTCTATTGGACCATGGAGCGTACTTATGAAAAAGAAAGAGGGTGTTATTGCAGAAAAAATAAAGGCTTCGCTAGAATCTTATTTCTTGAATATGGAAGAAATCAAACGCCGATTTCAGGAAAAAGCAGAATATTTAATAAATGCAAGCCAAGAAAAGGGGAACGGGAAAGAAGGAGAAAGAGAAGAAGAAAACGAAAACGAACACGACTTGCAACTTTGGAAACAATTTTTACCACCATTGTATTCAATCAAAATACGAAATCTTGTTAATATCACAAGCGAATTTAAAAGCAAATTATTGGGCGACTTGAAAGCAGGACATAGGACGCAGAGAGAAGGATTGTTGGTTATACAATCCAAAATCATTCTTTTCTCTCTTGCTATCCAGGAATGTATACAAACTGTCATTGATAAAAAAACACCATTGTTGACAAGTATGATAAATGAACCATTCTTGGAAAATGCATGTTGTAATGAAAAAAATACGAATTCAAACGTAGACAGCACCTATATCACCATTCGCTATTTTGTCGAAGAAGACCCAAATATTTTGAAGTATAATGATATCGTATATAATCTCTCACAGGTCCTTACTGATATAGATGCGCTTACTAAACCCTTTTTGTTTTGTAGCACATTAAATAGTAAAAATGTATATCCTGCCATTACCAAAGAATACAACGAAGAAACCATTTATCGCGCGTTTATAGTGTATTGCAGGTTCAACTCAATACTTCCAGTATCAGACCAATTAAGTACTATTTGTAACGAAAAACCCGATTTTATTTTAACAACAGAATCGCTCAAAGAAAGCATACAAAAATTGAAGAAGGAAGGAAGAAATTATACCAATTCTTCTCTCTTGCGTCTTTTACAAATAGTGAATAGAGAGAACATTGTTTCTTTTGTTGTTCCAGATGTACTTGATTCAAAAGAAATCATGCTTCGTTTATTACGCGGAACTATTGATTATGATGACAACGACAACGACAAAGAATTTGAATTGCCTAACCAGGAAAAATATAAATCAAAGGAGGAAAGCAGTAAAAGAGAAAGAGAAAAAGAAAGAGAAAGAGAAAAAGAAAGAGAGAGAGAAAGAGAGAAAGAAAGAGAAAGAGAGAAAGAAAGAGAAAAAATAGAAGATGAAGACGATGCACTTTATCCCGCATTGGTAAATATGTTGGAGGAATGTTTGGATATTGAAACGAAAATGAAGGCGAAATCAAAAACAAGCAAAGAAGAAGAATTGACCGCTTCTTTACGAAAATTACGCAATCACTTGGCAAGAACAAACAGTGAAATGAAAATAGAACTTGTCGAGTTTATACAAAAAAACAACAATATGAATCGTTCTCTCCGCAATACTCAACTCGCTGCATTATTGGACGAATTAATGACATGGTTTCATCTAGAAAAAGAAGCCAAACTTGAAGCATCCTTACAAGAAGAAGTTTTTAGAACCAAAGAAGAGGAAGAGGTCGATTTGAGAGAAGCAGACAAAAAAATGTGGAATATTACTGATACAGATACATATGATTTTATCCAATTTACCAAAAATTATTTACGGTATTTTGGTAAAACATTTCCTAATATTCTCTTGAATGGCGTTGATTATGAAAAAGTGAAAATACAAAAATATTTAGGACTTTCTTATACACATGAAATGGATGTCAAAAACATTATCAAAGACTACTATTCAAAGCTCCGCATTTTTTATAAAAACCCCTATTTAAATACATTGTTATCTACCGTCCAAACCAAATTAGACCGATTACTTTCTCTCGCCGATGAAACCAGATATTACACTCCTATGAAAGATTCTTCTTCGAGCAATCAATCCATATTTGATAAACGCACAAGTATTTTACTCGTCCAACATTACTTTTTATTGACACTGATTGAATACATTCATTTAGCAAATGAAGATGCCATGCTTTTTGACGTAGACACGAGTCGAATTCAAACCGAAGATGTTTTATACACGGTTGAAAATATAGAAGAATCAGGGCTATATAATAATGATGCAGTCAACGAAGACTTTGAAACTGAACGGGGTATGATGTTGCAGGGTAATAAGAAAACATTACGAACGAATGTCGCCAATTTACTGCTGTCTTATTTACAAATGATGAAGGATGAAAAAGATTTAGTGAATAAGCCGTTTGAAGAAATTATGGATAGTGTATTCAAGTTGAAAGAGAAAGAGAAGGATACATTTACGGATAGACTAAAAGCCAAAACAGATGAAGAGAGAGACGTTGATACGATTATGAAAGTCAATAAATTAGGCGTTTGGAATAAGGGATTGCAAAAGGGATTGACATCGTACGTAAAAGAAACATATGACGAAGAGAGAGAATTTACAGAAAAAATATTACAGGCGGAGAAAAATATAAGGAAAAATCCAAATGTAACGGATGGAAATATTGATTTGTATATGGAGGATTATTTAGAAGAATTAGACGCCCAAGTTCAAGAAGAAGGAGAAGCATATGATATGACTTTTATGAATGAAGATTATGATGATGGAAATTTTGAAGCAGATGAAGTAGATAATTATCCAGATTATGACTAATTTTTATTTTATTTTATGTATTTCACGATTTATTTTTGATTTTTATTTATAATAATATTTTTTCTAATATTATTATATAAATGAGTCTTTGCATTAGAAAAAACCTAACTTGCCGCGGAAGAAATTGCATTGAATGTCGCCGTGCCAAACGCATGTGTTCCCACACACACGCCAAGGGCACACGACGACATATTTGTCGCAGAAAGAGAAACTGCGGAACTAAAAAGCATCGCCACCACAGTCGTCGCAAACACCATTAATTTTTTTAGTTTTTAGTTTTTAGTTTTTAGTTTTTAGTTTTTAGTTATGATGTAATTTGATTATGTATTGATAGACATTATTTTATTACTACGTTCAGTAATAAAATGAATAATATTCACTTTCTCAACATTTATGGCGAGGATTGTTGGGTTCCATGGGGGCCCAACCCCATACATAATTAAATACAAATATACATAAAAATTATTTATTATATATATTATTTCTTATAATGAGTAAAGAATTAGAGTTTTTACCTTATACTGCAACATCTATATCTGTTGTGGGTAGATTTATTTTTATGTTTTTGATATACCAAAATAAAAGCACAAATAGCCTATCTTTATTATTTTGTGTGTTAAGCATTTGTTCCTCTACTATGTGGTTGTATTATAGTATCATAAATGGAGACATGCCTATGATTACAAGGTCTTTGCTTGAAATATTTTTACTAACAATATCATCTATATACATAATCAAAAATAAAATTCAACAACAATCACAACAATCACAATTACAATCACAAACACAATTACAATCACAACAGATAACTACACCTACATAATTTTCTTTCTACATTTAGTTTAGTAAAAAGGCCAATAGAAAAATCTAATACTCTTATAATATAAGTAATTTATGAATCAAAATTTCGTTCATACAAATATTCCTTTTGTTTCCATTCTTTTGTTTGTAATTATTTATTCGTTTGTCATATATTCAAAACCTGGATTTTTATATAATAAAGATGGAAGTTTAAGACAGTTTGGTGTAGGCTATAAAAATAAAACAATATTGCCTTGTTGGTTGTTTGCACTTGCGTTGGGCGTCCTCTGTTATTTAGCTGTATTATACTATTTGGAGTTTCAACAATATGTTTAGGGGTTGGGTCCCCTGAGACCCGCAATTTGCGAGTCAGCCACGGATTTTTTACATACTCATATAACTTACATACATTATTTTAGGGGTTTTAGACCCA
>Ga0214921_10003385_pt1 | contig 24466 bp, 24 predicted proteins | sample LL1505_MetaG_FD_177992 | JGI IMG/M metagenome (GOLD analysis project Ga0214921, IMG submission 177992) | Freshwater microbial communities from Lake Lanier, Atlanta, Georgia, United States - LL-1505 | ecosystem: Environmental > Aquatic > Freshwater > Lake | place: USA: Georgia | collected...
CGTGTTTCTTCAGGTCCTGATAGTTTAAAGGCTGATACTTCCCGGCAAGTGACTCCAAGGGTTGAGGTGCCCGCTGGGAGACCTTTTTCAAAACCATGGTCAGGCCCTCGCGAACGATGTCTGAAAGGCTTCTCGAAGCTGCCGCACCAACCTTCTTGGCTTCTTCATACTGCCATTCCTCCAGTTGGACCTGCGTCTTAATCATGATACGATAATGTCATGATTTGCCATTATGTCAATTCCGACCACCTCTCCTAGTCATCGTCTTCATCTTAATCCCTCCCGCCTTCCACCTTCTACTTTCCACCAAGTTCATAAATAGAAGCTGGCAAATCGAAGATGGGATGCTCCCGCAGCCTTCAGCCTGTAGCCCATAGCCTTTCTTCATCTTAATCTTAAACTTCATCGAACAGCCCCCATATCCAATATTCCATATCCAATATCCTATTAATCATCTTCATCTTAATTTTTCTCGCCCTGCCCCTATCTCCCATCTTCTATCTGCTATCTTCTATCTTCCACGCGCCGAAGGCGTGCTAGCCAAGCCAAGGCGTATACTCAGGAATCAATCCCTTGATCTTCTGCTTTGCGTTCGCCGTGTTTCCCCTGCTTGCCTCTTCAATGATCCCGTGAATGGATTGCTCAAGTTGATCCCCATCCATTTGGGGCCCGCTCTGCGGCTTTAACCTCCAGATTTTCGGATGTTCAGTTTTCTCCGTTACCTCTTCGTTGTGGCTCAATTCCTCATACAGCTTCTCCCCCGGCCGCAGACCGGTGTAACGGATCTCGATCTCCCGGCCCGGCTCAAATCCACTGAGCTCGATCAGTTGGCGCGCCATGGCTTCGATCTTCACCGGCTCCCCCATATCCAAAACGAAAATCTCTCCTCCCTTGCCCAATCGCCCCGCACTCAGCACTAGCCCAACCGCCTCCGCCACGCTCATGAAGTAACGTGTTACCTCCGGATGAGTTACCGTCACGGGTCCGCCCGCAGCGATCTGTCGACGGAAGGTGGGAATCACACTTCCGGAGGAACCAAGCACGTTACCGAAACGCACGGAACATATTTTTGTGTTGGGATTCTGTTTTTGCAGAATTTGTAGCCCCAATTCGGCCAGCCGTTTGCTCGCCCCCATCACGTTGGTGGGGTTGATCGCCTTGTCGGTCGAAATCATGACAAAATCCTTTGTTCCATATCGACCCGCCAGCTTGGCCAAAGCCACGGTCTTGAGGGAATTGTTGGTCAGCGCCTCCCCCACCTGCTGCTCCATCAGGGGTACGTGCTTGTGGGCGGCCGCATGAAAGACCAAATCCGGTTTCTGTTGGCCAAAGATCGTGTCCATCCGCTTTTCATCTCCCGCGTCGGCCACAATCGCGATTACTTCACTGCCTGCCCCATCCTCTTTCAGCTCCTGTTCGATCTCGAAAAGGGCCGGCTCACTCCGTTCAATTAGAACCATGCTTTTGGGATGGCAGGCCCAAATTTGCCGTGCCAACTCCGCTCCTATGGTTCCGCCCGCCCCGGTAACGAGAATTTTTTTGCCTTGAAGCCACTTCTGGCTTGCGGGCGCCTCGATCTCCACCGATTCACGTGCCAGGAGGTCCTCAAACTCGACGGGCTTGATCCGATCCAGATGCAGGTGCCCATTGACCACGTGGTGGATGGTCGGGATTGTACGCACTGGTAGATTAAGCCTCCGGCATTGGGCAACCACTTGGCGTGTTCGCCCGGGCTCTGCAGTTGGCATGGCCAGGATCACTTCATTTAAATCGAGCTCCGCAGCATTCTTTCGCAAACTCGCAAGATCACCCAGGATCGGAACTCCATGCAACCGAGTATGAGCTTTTTTGTGGTCATCATCAAAGATGGCGCACACGTCCAGACGAAGATTGGGACGGGCAAGGAGTTCTTCCACCAAGGCGGCGCCAGCGGAACCGGCTCCGTAAACCGCCAGTCTTTTCTTTTTCCGGCCAGAAGGAACTTTCCCCACGAATCGCTCCCGAAAAATTCGGAACATTAGGCGAATGCAAATGAGACCGGTCGAAGCGAAAACAAAATTGATCATGATGACCCCCCGGGGAGGGATCAGATGGCTGAATCCAAAGCGCCATGAAGCCAGCATGCCTAGGCTGGAAAAGAATGTGGCATAAACGATTTTCTGCGCATCTGGCAACCCAAAGTAAGAAAGAAGTGATCGGAACTGTCCAAAGAGCCAAAGCGCAGGGAGGGTCAATCCAAGGCTAATTACCAATCCCAACTTAAACGAATCCATGTATGGTGCTGGGTAAAAGTCGAACCTCAACTGAAAGGCCGCATAGAGGGATACCACCAAAACCGCTGAATAAAGCAGTTGAAGGACGATTACCCGCGAAAATTTGTTCCAAATGCTCATGAAACCTAATATTTGTTACTTTATAATAAATAATCAATTGCAAAAAGTAAAAAGATTTTGATTCATGCTTTTATGCCGTAAGTCATTTCCCTATAATCTATAACAGCTTCTTTTATCGCTTCGCGAATCTTGAATCCCCATCCACCACTATCCAGCAACCCATAATCCTCCCACCACCTTTAGAGGTGTTTATTGCGATTGGTTATTTTTGATTGGCAGGAAAAGCTTTCGGCTCTTGAGATATTTTTCTAAGCCGTTATTAAGTTTGATAGCGCATTTAAGAGGCTTTATGGTTTGGTCTAGCATCGTAAAGATGATTAGCCATCGATCAAATGCGACAGTTAGGTGGTCAAGAACCTCGCAGGGTGAGCCACGCGCATTACTGAAAAACCCGGAGGAAACGAAGTAGTGGGATCCGCCATAACCCTCGGCAATATTTGTGGTGGTGGATCGCGACGCTCTCGTCAATTGATCCCAAGTTGACATCTTTCCTCATTCGGCAACCTCCATCCCCCACACTAAAACACATGCAACCCCCACTCTTCATATTATATATGCTAGCTATTCTCTATCTAGAATCCTTCATTCTAGCCCATCTTGACGAAACACGATGCTTTCCGCATGTCCACAAATAATACAACAACCTTAAACGTCGCTCAACACAACTTACATTTGGCTGCTAGCCCAACAGTCTCCAAAGTTTAAGCATGGAATAACTTGGCCTCCGTACAGATGCACTAATTAAAGCTGACAGTGGCAACGTGGTTTTTTAAAAATGTTACGGAGGTACAGCTAAAATATTTGTTAGCAAACGCGGATTTTTACTAATGCCTTTAGTGTGTAAACAATAATTTTTAGATCACCTAAGAAAGAACAATGTCGAATGTATTTTACATAGAGATCAAGCTTGGCCGGGAGAATTTTTTCTATATAGGTTTTCTCTGGATTTAGTGAGTCATTAAGAAGGTTATTTTCATCTTTAAATTGAATGGAGGCCCAGTCTGTGAGTCCAGGCCTTACTGAGAAAACAAGCTCTTTAACTTCAGCAGGGTAATATTTGACGTAACGAGGAACTTCCGGGCGAGGCCCGACCACACTCATGTCACCGATCAGCACGTTGAAAAACTGTGCGAATTCATCAATCTTGTACTTGCGCAGATATTCCCCAGAGCGCGTGATACGAGGATCGGTGCCGATAGTGATCTGGGGCCCAACCGCCTCCGCATTGATCCTCATTGTGCGAAACTTGTAGATCAAAAACTCTCGCCCACGCAGACCAACGCGCCGCTGCCTGAAAAATACTGGCCCGGGTGAATCAAGCTTCACCCAAAGTGCCACCGCAAGCAGCAAAGGCGCCAGCAGCAGCAATACAACCACCGAAAAGGCGATGTCGAATCCTCGCTTCAACATCAGGTGAGCACCTCGCCGAGCGCGGTGATAACGCGGTCTTGGTCAGCATCACTCATCGCCGTGAACAATGGAATGCTGAGCATGGCCTGATAAGCAGTATCGGCCTGCGGAAACATTTCGGGCGTGAGCTGATACCGATCGCGCCAATAAGGGTGGCGATGTAAAGGCACGTAGTGCACGCTGGTACCTATACCGCGGTCCGAAAGGGCTTGAATCACCTGGTCACGTGTCACTTTGGCCTGTTCACAGAGCCGAATCACATAGAGATGCCAAGCATGTACGTCGCCAGTGGGCGGGGCTGCTGGCAGGATCAACGGTAGTAACGCGAGCTTATCAAAATAGCGCGCCGCAAGATATTGGCGACGTTGCAAAAAGCGCGGCAACTTAGCAAGCTGGTGGAAGCCTAAGGCCGAGGCGATGTCGGTCAGATTGTATTTGAAGCCTGGCGCAACCACCTCGTAATACCAAGCTGGCGTCTTCGACGTGAAGCGATCAAAAGTGTCACGGTTCATGCCGTGTAAACGCATCACCTTCATGCGCCTGACCAACTCGGGATTACGCGTCACGACCATCCCACCCTCGCCCGTAGTTATGGTTTTGTTGGCATAGAAACTGAAGACCGTGACGTCTGACAACAATTGTCCGACCAGGGTGCCTTTCCAGGTTGAGGGCAGGGCGTGGGCCGCGTCTTCCACCACCTTCAAACCGTGTTCACGAGCAATTGCGAGGATTTCGTCCATCTGGCAAGGAAGGCCAGCATAATGCACTGGCATGATGGCCTTGGTCTGCGGTGTGATCGCGGCACGCATCTTTGCCACATCCATGTTTAGTGTATCTCGATCCACATCCACTAATACCACATCAGCGCCAAGGTAGCGCACCACCTCCGCAGTAGTCGTGAAGGTGAGCGTCGTGGTGATCACTTCATCGCCTGGGCCAATGCCCAAAGCCTCAAGCGCTAGATGCAAGCCGGCCGTAGCCGAGTTCACGGCGAGGCATTCCAAGCCTCCTCCTAGAAATTCACCGAATGCCTTCTCAAACTGCGCTGTTTTGGGTCCGGTAGTAACCCAACCAGAGCGGAGGGTATTCACTACTTCTGCGATCTCTTCCTCACCGATATCGGGGAGGGCAAATGGTAAAAATGGCTGACTCATGGTTTTTGAATGAAACACAGAATGTGTGTACGAAGCAAATACAGTGCATTGAACACGCCATACATTTTTTGATGAAGACGTACGACACGGCGAGCAATTGGCGGGGCCAAAGTCACTCGACGCGCATTGATGCGACCATAAGGAAACAGCGCCTTAATCCTTCGGAGTGGCATCCCCCGAACATCAGGATTAGAGGGGTTATTAAACGTGAAGTCGTACCACAGGATCCCGCCGCCCGGGCGCACCCAACGCCACATGGCCTCGGCAATGCGACCTTGCAGTCCGTCGTCCAATATCGAACTAAAAACGGTCGATTGATAGACGATGTCGAATGATTCTTCTTCAAAAGGCAATACCGAGGCATCACCTGGAAAGATACGCAAAACCTGGGGTAGCATGCGCCGGGCTTGCGCCGTTCGCTCGAACAGAAGCTCGTTGCCCACCAGATGTTCGGGCTCTGCGCCGAGCAACAACAGTTCCTGCAAGTTTGACCCACTACCGCATCCAATCTCGAGCACATCCATACCAGCTAGGTCGTGTATGCCCTGAGCTTCCAGCAGCGATACAAGTGCCCGCTGCCGCTCTTGCGTCCAGGCGATCACCTCCGGATTTAACCGGCCATATCGGCCATCCGTGATGGTTTTGCGGCGCTCGTACCGGTCAACGATTTTATCGATTTCGTTTTGCATAGTGATCAGTTGGTATTTTGCCTATCTCGTCCAGAAACCTCATTGCCAGGGTACGGTAGGTTTGGTGTTTCAAAATAAACTCCCTCCCCGATTGCCCCATGGCGGCCCGTTCTTTCGCTGTAAGACTAGTTAGCCTCAGGACTGCTTGCGCTACAGCAACAGAATCTCCCGGCGACACAGTAATACCACATCTCGCCTCGTCAACCGGACTGTTTTCCACGTCAATCGCTATCACGACTGGCCGGCCAGCCATCATATAATCCATTAATTTGTTGGGTGAAATGCCGAAGCGGTAAAGCGGCTGTGGCAAAAAACCGATGTACGCAATGTCCAGCGTTGCCAGGAAAGTTGGGATGGACTGCTTGGAAACCGATGGCAGCAATTCTACATTGCTCAAACCCTCTTGTGCCACGCGCGTGAGCAATCGGTCGCGTTCCGGCCCCGTCCCGACCAAAACAATATGTGCTCTTCCTTTTAATTGGTGAGCTGCATCCAGCAACACATCCAATGCGTTGGCCAAGCCATAGGTGCCCGCATAGCCCACCAGTGGTAACCCATTCGTCCGCAACACGTCGAGTCGCGCCTGAACCTCGGGTGGAAGGGGTGAGGGTTGAGCCCACTCCCCCTCGTCCACCCCATTGGGAATATACGCGAACTTGTGCTCTGCCATGCCGCGCGTCTGCATGTAACCGGAAGCCTTGGGCAACATTGAAATAACCTTATCGGCGTGCCGGTAGGCATGGTCCTCGGCCAATTGCACCCACATGATGAAAGGATGCCACTTCGACATGCCGCCGAGTTCCATGGGCGACAGCGGCCAGAGATCATGTACTTCAAACACCAACTTAGCTTTTGAGAATCGGACGATGCGGCGCGCGGGCCAGATATCCATCGGATAGGTGCTGGAGGCGATCACCACATCGGGCTTGAATTCACGGGCTAACCTCCGCGCGTCGCACCACAATGCCCACAAAAAGGACAGCATGTTTCTTACCCGACCGACACCATTGCCACCGTATGCAGGCGTGGCGTACCAATGGTAGGCAATGCCATCGATGACTTCATCCAGCACCGCACCACCGAACTGCGGTTGATTAGCCCGAATGTGCGAAAACGAAGCCGCAACAATTTGCACCTTATGCCCGGCACGTACCCACTCACGTGCCAAATAGAACGGCCGAAATTCCATGCCGTGGAGGGCCGAGCCGGCGTAATGGTTGAGCAGCAAGATATTCATGTCGTCAAGTGTGCCGCCAGATGAGCCACGATTTCGCTCGCGGGAAAGCCATCTCCGTAGGATGCTATGATATGGTTCTTACCGCCCAACGCACTGGCAATGAGCCGGATCAGGAGGGCAAAGTCCGTGGCGGTGTCAAGCGGTTCAACCCCGCACACGAGTTCCGCCCAGTCTGTTTCATCACGTAATGTCACGCACGGAACTCGATGGAAGAACGCGGGCCATGGACTTCTCCTGCGCGAAGGTGGCAAAAAGCCCCAACCCAACAATCATGGTCAAGCATAACACCAATGTCGATTATGGCGCCGCGCTCAATCACCGTTGCCGACTCAACCACTGCACCGGCGGCCACGAGCACGCCCTCTCCTAGGCTGGCGTCCGGCGCGACCCACGCCGACTCATGGACGAGGGCCGGCAATTTCCAGCCAGCCCGACTCATTCGATCCATCAGACGTAAGCGCACCTCTGCGCGACCGACGGCAACAAACATGGCCGCGCCGTTGGGCGGCGCGCCAAGATCGGCCAACTTCCATACCGGAAGCGCCGGTATCGGCGCCACCGCGTCGTCTGCTTCGTCAACAAACGCCACTACCTTCCAGCCGCCATGCACCGCGTAGTGGTAGACCTTGCGGGCATGGGCTCCGGTGCCGAATATGAACAGGTGCGTGGCCATTAAGGTGTTCACTACCGGCCGGTTACCCGGGCGTAGATCTCGTTCATCCGCTCGACACAGGCGCGCCAATTGGCTCGCTGCTCTACAATGCCGCGATTGAGCCTGCCCGCTCGCTCGCGCCAAGCGTCGGCACCGGCCGCCCGAAGGATACATTCGGCCAGGGCCGCGGCGTCGCCTTGGGGATACAGCAATCCATTGACTCCCTGCTCGATCCATTGCGCATTGGCAGGAATGTCGGTTGCGATCGGGAACGAAGCGCAGGCCATGGCTTCATTCAGCGACACGTTGTTTCCGTCCGAAAGCGCCGGGGTGACAAATAGGTCGGCCTGCGCCAGCAGTTGAGCCAGACGGTCGTGGTGGACATGGCCGTGAAATGTGACGCAGGCAGTGAGCCCCGCGCGCGCGACTTGAGCTTCCAGGTCGGGGCGCAGCGGTCCGGCGCCCACGAGGTCAACGTTCAGGCGGAGCCCCCTCTGGGCTGTCCGCTGCAGGGCCGCGATGAGCGTGCCGACGTCATAAATGGGGGCGAAGTTCCGCGTGCAGATCAAGCGCAGCGTGCCACGTTCGCCGCGTCCTTCCATGGACGGCACGAAGCGCTGCAAGTCAACTCCCAAGGGCACGGCGCACACCTCGCTCTCCGCGATGCCCAGCGCGGCAACCGAAGCATTCATGTGTTTCGCGACCGTGGTGACTGCGTCCGCATGGGTCACCGCATAGCTGGCCAGCCACTGCATCAGCCGCGATTCCTTCGGGCTGATCAACACGTCGGTGCCCCAGGCCGTCAACACCAGCGGATGCATCCCGGCAAATGCCGATAGAAAACCATAGCTGGTGATGTATTGGGCATGCACGACGTCCGGGCGCAAACTCACAAAGAGTCTGCGCAAGGAAACAAGCGCAATAAAGTAACCCAACCGGCCCAAGCCATACGTTGGCAACCGGTGGGTGGTGACGCCGGGGATCTCGCCGGCGCGAAAACTTGCCACGTGCACGTCCACACCTGCGTCGCGGAAGCTCTCCGCCCACCGCCGGGTATGAATGCTCTGGGCGTCAGAAACGTAGAGGATTTTTATGTCCCCTCCCCAACCAGTTGAGCAATGTCGGAAAACTCCGCGGCCAGCCGCTCGTCCCAGGTCCAGAGCTTTTCCGATTCGGTTGCCTTGATGTTGCGCTTTATCGTGTCTTGGAGGGGAGGATTGTGCGCCAGCGAAGCCAGATCCCGGGCCATCCGCTCGATCATCGAATCGTCCACCTTGTAGATAAATCCATTGGTGCCGTGCCGAATCCAGGAGGCGGTATCCCCGTTGTCTAAAGTGAAAATGATTTTATTGGCTCGGATGGCCTCCAAGAGCGGATTCCCGACATTCGAAACATCATACATCGACAAAAAGACATCCGCGAGTGCCAGATAGTTTTTAACCTGCCGGTTATCCACGGCCCCGGTAAACACCACATGATTTGTCACGTCAAGGTCCCGCGCCAGCTGTTCAAATCTCAGCCGCTCGGGGCCATCGCCCACGATGATGAGCCGCAATTCCCTCATCCCTTGGCTATGCACCGCTGTCGCCGCAACCCAAATGCAACGATCTATTCTCTTCGTCGAAACCAGCCGGGTGATGCACAAGGCCACGAAATTGTCCCCCGTGAGCAAAGCGGTTTTGAGTTGCCTCACCTCCTCGGGATCAATCGCGGGTTTATCGACCCCGTTCACATAGAATCGAAGCGTCTCCAGGCTGCGCGAGCGGATCCAACCCAAGGCCTTGTTGCCCTGCGTTCCATCGTTGGTTATGATTTTTAGCGAGGTGCGCAGGTAAAGAGCCGCCAGCACATCAAAATTGAGCGCTAACTCAACCCAGCGGCGCTCGCGAATCGCGGTGGTGTATAGATCCCAAACGCCATAGAACCTCGCCACCGTCACAAAGCGGCGCCGCGCACAAACTGCGTTCAGGATATTTGCGGCCAGCGCACCGTGTGGCCCGCCCCCATAAATCGCATCGATTTTGTTATTGCGGACCACCCTGTAACCCATCCAGGCCATTTTGGCGATCGCCGCATACCCCCGGAGCTTCGAATAGATTGTGGCCAGGGTGTGATTGGCAAGCCGCTCGAAAATCTTCGCTGTCGGCATTTCGGCCCGATGCACCCTAATGTTCTCGGGGTTTACCGCATTCTGGTAGTGATAACTGCCGGTTTTCGAGCAGTCGCGGGCCACCACATAATGCACGGCCCATCCCTTACTGGCAAAGTAAGCTGGGGTGAGTTTGACCACTTGGATACCCTTGTCGGTAAAATCCATGATGGACAGAAATAGAATGGATTTCCGCACGTGCTGGTCTGGTCCGGCGACCCGGGTCGGCTCAACGCCGTCTGAAGGTGAAGGCATCACTTAGGAGTCCGGGGAACGTTGCCGCTGCGGAAACAAGCACATCCAATCAGAAATTGATCTGTTCACATTCTTGGGAGGCGGACGCATGAGATATTTTGTGGTCGTCCCGTTTTGAGTCGGGAAATGCCGTTCCTTGCCGGAGATGGCCTTTTTTGTCGTCTGGGACGGTGTGTTCGCGGCATCGCCGTGACGCCTGGACTCGGGCGACGTTGCTTTGCCAGTGTCCCGCGGCGCGCAGCCCGCCGCAGGGTCCGGGCGACGACTTGCAGCCAAGGCACGTACATTGGGGTCCTTTCCTGGAACATCCGCATCTTGCCAACCGCGCCCAAGCGCCCGCCAACCCGAGGCGCCCCCTGCGTCCCGGTCCCGGGGCTGGTCGCGCGCACCCGGCGATGATGGCCCCCATATTCCCTCACCCGGCAGAACCGGTCACGCCCCCTCCGCTTGTACGCCCCTCGCCCGGCAGTGCCCGACCCCTTCGTCATCCCAAACATGTGTTGGGGTAGGTCACACCATCGAGCATTCCTCGGCAACAAGCCGTTTGGCACCATAAGCCCTGTACTCGTGATACATCACCAGATAAACCAACCCAATCAAGATTACTTTTTCACTAAGAAAGAAAATATCTATGCTGGTGGCAAACAAAGTAACGTAATTCAAAATCACGAATCTGTAAGGGATGATGTATTTATTTGTGTACAACAGTTTGTCGTTCACCAGCTGAACCACAAAGCCAAACAAAAACATTGAGGCAAAACTCACAACAATGCCAAAATTCGCATAGATTATGGAAAAGAACGCGGTCGGCGCAGCCCCCCGGACGCCTTCAATTCCCTCCCCCAACGGATGCACGGCATCGTAGACGATATAGGAAAAAGGCACGGGCTCAAACGGCAGAATTCTTAACGGATTCGGAAAGGTTTTCCCCCAGAAATAGTCGTATCGCGCCGGAACGATTTCGTAAACCTGATACAACGGTCGATTTTCGCCATAGATCAACCGGTCGCTCACCATGGCATTTGCGGACTCAACCACGGCGCCGATCACCCCGTACTCATTTCGATTCGTCAGCCTGCCCGAGGCCGCAGCCCACAACGCTCCCAGCACAAAATAGGAGCTGACAAATATGAGTACCACTTTGTAACTGATCAGCGTCCCCAGGCTGATATTGGCGACGCGCATTGCCTTATTGTACAGGAAGATCGCAATAAACAACATCACTAGAATGTTTATCGCCGGATATTTCTGAAAATCGAACAGCGCGATCAGCAATGCGCCCGCCAGCGAAACAATGAAGAACGGCGTGATTTTGTTTTTTCGAATATATAGATAAATCAAGATGTAGATTAAGAAGTAGTCCACGATCACCCTGAATGTATAATAGAGGACCTTCGTTCCTCCGTATTCCTTGGTGGCAATCGTTCGCGCGACCGCGGCCCCAGCCGCGTCCCCTCTTAGCACGTAGGACACCGGCAATTCGGCCAGTGATATCGCGTAGAGGAGCGAAATCACGATCACGAACAAGTAGAGGTATTTGAAATTACTGTGGTTTACGACCAAACGATATTGCTTTCGGGTGTAGACAAGCTTTGCGACATACATGCCGAGCACGGAGAGGAGCGGATAAAGGGTGACGGAGAAATAGTAACTGCTATTTTTAAACCCACCCTCCGCATACAAGGTCGCTGCCCCGAAATAATAGAATACGAAATAGTAGAGAAAATGAAACGAGGCGACATGGATCAAGTTGCGGCTAAATAGCAATTTTCGATAGAGCGCTACAAACACGATCAGGTTCGCCAACTGGTATACTATTAGCACGGGGTACACGGAATTTATTCGGCTAATGTCGTTCAACTTACATCCGCTTCAGCTTGCGATAGATGCCCGCCAGATACGTCCACAATGCAATTTCGCTTGGATAATGGTCGTGGGGAACTTCGCTTCTCGCCAGGTACTCCCGCAGTTTATCCTCCGACCAATCCATCTTTTTCAGGAAGTATTCGCGATCTTCCGCGAGGTCTTTTTCCTTGGGGTACGGCAAGCCGATGAGATCAGCCAAGGCGGCTTCCCGACCCAGTTGATTCGTCACCACCAGCGTGGCCAAGTGCACTATCCGCTTATCCACGTGAAATTTATTTGGCAGAATATACCCTTGATAGAACCGGGTGAAGATTGATTCGTAATGCTTGTAGGGATATCTTTTGTAGCCGAAGTTTTTCTCCAACTCGTCGAGTGTCTCGAATTTGTTATACGTGAAGTAGTCTAGGATCGAAAGCCATTCGATCTTCTTGACGGCGACAAACCTGACATAGTCCCACGTGCCAATCGTCGGGAGGGTTTTGATTCTCACCGAGCTGAAGCGTTTGGCGATTCCGTAGATATTGCGCTTATCGTACTTGAACCAATTCCAGCAGGAGGGGATTTTCATACCTTCGGTTGATTGGTTTGTCCCACCGAGGATATACTTGATGTTGTGCCTGTCGGCTAACGTGTAGTTTACCGCCAACATCGCGTTATCGTAAAGCAGTTCGACATCAATCACGTCTGCGTCGAAGAACGCTTGCATCAATAATTTATATTCCCCCCAGTTTACAACATGCGTGTAGAGATCCACGCCCAGCTTGCTAATCAGGTTCGAGATGTTGTTTTGAGCCAGTTCTGAGTTCCAGCCGTTGTCCATATGCACCGCGAGTGGCCGGAGGCCAAGTTCGATCGCCTTTACCAAGACCCATGAACTATCGACCCCTCCCGACACCCCGACGATGCAGTCATACGGCTTGCCGACTCCGGCTGCCTTGATTTTTTTGATCAGGAGACCCAGTTCCTGCTCTTTCTGCTGGTCGGACTTATTTAGTATTTCGTGGGAGCGGGCCAGGAATTCAGTGCAAAAGCTGCACACGCCCTTTTCGTCAAATTCGATACCCTTCGCGCTGGTATCCATCACGCACCGCGTGCAAATTCGATATGTGTTTTCGGATTTTATGGGACTTCTTTCAAAGGTTTTCCAGCGTTTTATAGTTTGGGTAGGTAATCAATACTGCGCGGTGGGGACCGCTGAATACAAAAAAAGCCCCGACCGCCACCGCACTGGCACCACATTGGACTGCTGCCTTGATATGATCCAAACTGCCGACCCCGCCGGTCGCAATCAATGGTATCGGAAGCAAAGACGCAGCCTCACGGATCAGCTCCAGATCCATCCCCGCCATCATCCCGTCATGATCCACCGCGTTGAGGACAACTTCGCCCGCCCCCGCATTGACCAGTGATCGAAGGTGATCCTGCCACGATAAGTTCAATATGGAATTCGTGCTCGACAAAAACAGCTTTCTTTTCCCCCGCCAGTTTTTTCTGATATTCACGGAGGCAATTACACTCTGGCTTCCGTAGCTCTTGGCGATAGCGGTGATAAAATCCAGATCTTGAATTGCGGCGGTGTGAATGCTCAGTTTTTCGACGCCCAGTGAAAATAGTTTCTTGGCCTGCTCCATATTCCTGATGCCACCGCCATAGCATAACGGCATAAAGCACTCACCGGAAATATTGCTGATTAGATTATAATTGGGTTCCAGGCCAGATTTGCTAGCATCGATGTCGAGAATCATCAATTCATCAACCTCTTTGTCATTGAATATGCGTATGGCATTAAGCGGATCGCCGACATATTTCGGCTTTTTGAATTTTTGCGTTTTCACCAACTCACCATTGCTGAGCAGCAAACTAGGAATAACGCGGTGCTTTAACATTGTTTTGGGCGGTTAGGAGATACCAGCGGAAGAGAATCGTGACGGACTCCGAAAGCGATGCGCTAGCGTTTCGGGCTGAAATCGAACACCGTTTCGCAGGGACCCTTTGCCCGCGACCTCCGAAACGCCGGCGGCCTGGCACTTATTCGCCAAACACGAGACCGGAAACAACAAATTACCCAAGCGCAGTAAAGTTGCTGATCAACCCAATGCCGAATCGATGGCTTTTCTCGGGGTGAAACTGGACGCCGTAAATGTTATCCTTACTAAAAATTGAGGTGAAGTTATAGCCGTAATTTGTTGTTCCAACGATATCACCTTCTTCATCGCAGGCAACGTGGTAGGAATGCACAAAATAGAATCTGTTCTCCTCCGGATTGGGCAACAACAACCGATTTCCTTTTTGAATCTGAACACTGTTCCAGCCCATGTGTGGTATTTTGTGGTTTTCCACATCCTTACCAAACTTAAAGCGCACCACTTTGGCCCTGAGCCATCCCAAACCATCTAGTTTTCCCTCCTCACTGCTCATACACATCAGTTGCATTCCCAAGCATATTCCGAGGCAAGGCTTTCCATCCCCCACTACAAGATCGGTCAAAATAGCGATTAGATCGTGCTTTCGGAGTTGTTCCATGCCACGATCAAATGAACCAACCCCGGGCAGTATTATTCCACGAGCCTGATCGAGGTCTCTCGGATCACGAGTCAGTTTCGCTTCGATACGAATTTTTCGCAGCATATTGAGCACAGATCCTACATTACCCATCTCGTAGTCAATGACAGCAATCACTCGCTTTTCCCACAACTAAAGTGGTACGACATCCATAAATAGACGACATATAGCAAACCGTATCCGACAGAATAAAACAGCAAGGCCGCGTGGAATGTTGACGGCAAAAGAAGAGCCATCAATGTCATTCCAAGGAGCGCAAGCTGCCAGATAAGATCTAGGTGTTGCTTGCCTACAATATAAACAACGTAACTTAGAGGACTAGCTATAAATCCTATCGAAAATCGGGGAAGCAGGAGCAGGGCGATAATCCCGGCGTTTGACCACGAGGCATCAAAAAGTTTTGCAAAGAAAGGCCTTGCGAACAAGGCAATGGCTATGGAAGCGACCGCCGCGACTATAAAAAGCAGGCCAAGCGAATGAAGATATTCCGCACGGCATTCGCTTTTCTCACGATAAGCTTGCGCAGAGTGTCGCTTAAAAACATCCAAGACGGAGGCGGAAAGCAGTGACATCGGCGCTCCGACCATACGCAGGGCCATAGCCAAGAGGCCGGCCGCCTCAGAGCCAAACCTTGCACCAACTAAGACAATTGGTAACAGGGCAGTGGCTGCACTTACAGCGTCTGCAGGTAGCGAAAATGTTGGGAAGCGACGCTGGCGTCGCCAGAAGTCGGTCAGAGATTCACGGCTACCAATACTGACACTGTCCCCGGCCTTGAGGGGAAACAAGAGAAGGCCGACAAGTAGACCCACCAGAGTTCCAGCAAGGTAGCCACAGGCCAATTCAAAAGGATTACTGGTAAGTAGACCAAAGCCGACCTGAAAGCCAACGACAGAGCCTGCTTGAAAAATCCGCATCAAAGAAAGATGCCTATACCTGCCATCTGCTGCAGCCCAGTTCTGCAGCGTTTGAGTTCCAGCCAAAATAGCAGCAGTAGGAATAAGTATCGCTAGCAAACCAAAGGAAAACTGGTCGAGAAATACGAGCTTCGTATGCGTGCAGACGCCAAGAACAAGAAAAGCGACCAAAGATGTGATCACAATAGTCTTTATAGTTGCGACCACAGCACGGCGCCTAGGTTGACCGTCAGTTTCAACCGCCAAAGCCATCTCAAGCCTGCCAGTCATAACGACGCTAAGAAACATGACAAAACCTAGCCAAGTGGAATAGATGCCGAAAGAAGTCGGCTTAAATATTCTGGCTAGGATCACTGTCGCAGCGATGGGTATAGCTTGAGCCACAAAAGTCCCAGAAAGAACCGAACCTACATTGCGAATGAAGGATCTTCTTGGCATTATCTTAAGACTAAGTAAGCAGGTTCCGAATCGCTGAAACGCGCTCGCCGTATTTCAAGCAGTGCCTCCGCTTGCGGATCAAGACAGGCAAAACGCAATGCAGTTATAGATCGGAAATACATAAATGTGCCAAATTCCATCTGATAGTCATTGAAATATCTTTTAGCCAAGCACTTTAATCCGGGTTTCACTAACATCAGTTTTTTAGCAGATAAGACAAAGATATGCTTGTAACGCGTGCAAGAGCACTCCAAACACTTTTGCGGCCTTAGCTGCTTTTATCTCCACATAGGTTTAAGCTGAGTTCTTAGACACAGAGTGACGCAAATATCAGTATGATAAACAATTCAAAAGCAATTAGCCGCTCAGTGTTACTTTTTAGGCTTATATATTTTCTGCAGGCTTGGGTTTCTTGAGCCCCTGTACGCTGCTGGAGCCAAAACCTCACCGACAAGTTCATAGTCATTTATTAAAGTGAGCCCCCAATTCGAAAGAATATTCTCGCTTAAGGCGCGCTCGCCCAAAGGCTCCGTTATTACCCAAGCCTTACGGATTTTCTCAAGAGGAGTTTTTTCAAGGAAAAATAATGCCATTTGATTGCTTCCAGGGTATCCGCCCAAAGCCCAAGGTAGTCCAAGGTTAAAAGACCCTAGAATAACGGCAATTCCAGGAGAGCAACCTGTTAAGTCGATAATTGAGTCATCAGATTTAAAACTACCTTTTATTGCTATTTGTCTTACTTCTTCAAAATATTTTGCTACACTAATATTAACTTTAAGATTTGATCTCGAATTGTTAATCTCAACTGATCGAGCCTCTTCAAAAAGTTTAATTGGTTGCCTGTAAGGAGACTCCACTGCGTTGAAGAGAAATATTGCTGTTATGAGTTGAGAGATGAATGCAATTGGTAAAAGACTATTTTTCATCCAATTTAGATCAACAGCAGAAAGCACGGCAATCGCCGCAAGAAGCCAAAAAAATGCGGCCGCGGAACTTGCATAAGAATAATTATCGCCTGTTCCAAATGCATAAATATATGGAAGTAGAATACATATTACAGCCCACCATACAGATTTGCTTATTTTCGGAATATTACGATTGTATATGGAGTAGCTAATAATACTCAATAAAACCCCAACTGGAACGCTTAGAGTCTGAAGTGGTGCATAAAGTGGTAAAGAAAAAATAGATGGCATAAATGGCTTGCAACAAGTAGCTACGTAAATAATAAATGCGAGCATGCAAATAAACAATGCGATTGCACTAGTGCAAGAAGCTGATCGGAGAAAGCAGACCAATGTAGCAATTAAGATTGAGACGATTAAGAAGAAAACCCACTCCTTTTTGCTCAGCTCAGGAAAGTCTATACGCCATATCGATGCGCTGTGGCTAGCAAGAAGTTTCTTGCCTTCAAAAGCTATTTGGTATCTATTGAAAAAAGCACTCAAACCAGTATCTAATGAGTAAGCTGTAAAGCTGAACAAAATTGCCAAAAGCAGAATTACTACCAAGCCAATTTTTAAGTTTATCTTTTTATTAAAAAGAAGTACAACAAAGAATAGTATCCCAAGTAGGAGCGCTGTTGTCGGCTTTGCCATAAAGACCAACCAACCCCCAATCGACATTATTACAGCGCCACAAGTTCTATAAAGTTTATTTAGATCATGTGCGATCAATAAGCCGCTTAGGGCGAGAAGCATCCCTTGGAAGTTTAGGCTGTTATAACTTGGCGTAGGCAGCCAATTAAATGTTGAGAAGTATAATAATGATGCTGAAGAAATTCCTGCTACAGGAATTAGTTCGTTTAGCTTTATCCTGCTGTTTGAATTATTATTTTTTGTTACGTAGAAAATAAACAGCCAAAGCGTTTTTAACGATAAAAGATATGTCGTGACTATATTTAATATTCGCAAATGAACAATATTATATTTTAATAGCGAGGCCAGAGGTTGATAAATAAAACCGAACTGTCGAAATGTATATTTGTACGCTTTGTTGTGTTGTATTAACATAACATAATAAGATTCGTCTGTTAAATCATATCCGTAATGAGAAGCAAAAACTAGAAATGACAAAATGCCAAAAGTTATAATCGTCGATAATACTAAAGCCAAAAGAGACGCAGCACAGAAAACTGGATTTGTAGAGCATTTCTTTTGTTCTATGCTTGTCATGTTATTTAGTGCATTCGAGGATAAGGTGAGTATAAGGAAGGCGAATCTGGCCGCTGAGGATTGTTGATCGTACGTTTCTAAAGCAGGCTCTTGCCAAAGCAGCATACTCTTCCTCTTGCCTGATAAATCGCCCGCGATCGCGTGAGACGAAAAATCTCTGCAGAAGGTTCTGATTAGGAGTGTAAACCCCATCCAAGGTTATCAACCGACCTCCTGGGCTCAATGATTCATACGCCAACCGAAATAAAGCGCTACAAGCATCATTATCCAAATGGTGAAGCACTCCATTCGCTAACACGATATCAAACGAAGTTTGTTTGTTAGAGTTGTATTGCTGCAATGCCGCACAAATAAATTTTCCTCGCTCTCTAAAGAGTCTTTTTGCTGTGACAATATACTTTTCATTCATATCAAAGCCCAGATATTGGACATCGGGCAAGTAATTCAGTATGTCTCCAGTACCACATCCAATATCCATAATGCGGTCACCCTGTTTTGCATCGATTACGGATGCATAGTATTTGCGAAACTTTTCTGACCCAAATATGATACGGAACCCACGATAGACGTTCGGATGCTCCAGCAGTTGCCAACCATGCTTGTAGATGTAGTTTAATATTTTTTTTGGTTCGGGTTTCTCCATTTTGCTTCTTCTTTTAGCCAAGGAGTTCCGCAATTGTAGATTGTTGGCGCCCAGTTAGGCCCATAAACAAGGGTAAACGAAGGATCCGTCCGGAGGCATCCTGTGTGACAGGTAATTTGCCAGCCAATCTTCCATACTTTTTACCTGCAGGAGAGCTATGCAGTGGCACGTAGTGGAACACTGCCTTGAATCCTTTATTATCCAGTTTTTTGAGCGCTTGATTCCTCTGTTGCATGGAGTTGAGTAAAATGTAATAAGTATGCGCATTATGTTCACCCCCTTTTGGCACGATGGGGCGACGGAGTTTTCCCGCTATTTCAAGAGGTTCAAGCAGTTTGTGATATCGCTGCCATGAGTCGATCCTCTGCCGAGTGATTCTCGTAGCCTCCTGCATCTGGGCCCAAAGAAACGCGGCCGTAATCTCCCCAGGCAGGAAAGATGATCCTATATCAACCCAGGTATATTTATCGACTTTGCCTTGCTTGAAAGCCTTCCGATTGGTCCCCTTCTGCCAAATGATCTCCGCCCGCTCGGCAAACCTCCTGTCATTGATCAAAAGGGCGCCCCCCTCCCCGCAGATTATGTTCTTGGTTTCGTGGAAGCTCAGTGCCCCAAGATGTCCAATGGAGCCCAATTCCCTCCCTTTATAAGTAGCTTTCACACAGTGCGCGGCGTCTTCGATAACCAAGAGCTTATGCCGTCTTGCAATGGCCATAATGATGTCCATCTCGCACCCCACGCCGGCATAGTGGACCGGAACGATAGCTTTTGTGCGGGCTGTAATGGCGGTTTCGATGAGTTTTTCGTCGATATTCAGCGTGTCGGGTCGTATATCGACAAAGACAGGTACTCCACCACGGACAACAAAGGCATTGGCGGTAGAGACGAAAGTGTAGGAAGGCATGATGATTTCATCGCCTGGTTGAATATCTGCAAGGATGGCCGCCATCTCAAGGGCGGCTGTGCAGGAGTGTGTGAGCAAGACTTTAACCACGCCCATTTCCTTCTCGACCCAAGTCTGACATTTTTGTGTAAAAGCTCCATTCCCAGCTAAAACCCCGTTTTTATGGGCTTGTGCGATATATTTTAACTCACTTCCTGTAAGATAAGGACGATTAAATGAAATCATTTCTGTTTATTTACTTAAATGGAAGTCAAGAGGTGCTTTTACCTTCTGAATGGCCTCTTCTTCATGTTTAATTCAAGCACGTCTGTATATACGAAAACCCATCTTTAAGCGCTGTAGTTAGCAAATTCTGAGAATTTGGCACTGATTATGGCTCAGACGTCGTCGATATTATTAGCTTTTTAAATTACTTGAGGAAAAGTGAGAAAAGACAATCTGTGCAATGACATAAATACGTTTTGTTGAGCGGATTAGCAACCTTACGGACCATTTACAAATGACCCTCCAAAGTAGGCCTTGTCAAGGTTTGATTTGTTATTCGTGAATTTACTCCACTCGATTTACATATCGCAAGGTTAATTCATTTACTAACACATCACAATACCAAAAAAATCCTGAAACTCTGTAAAATGATGCAGAAAAAAGAATCGTTTTCTCACAATAGTCTTAAAATCCCCATCGGTTTGCCGCTCCAATACCCCATTGCCGATCGAGCTCAAAAACCGAATCCTTAAAACCTTTTCGCAACTTTTTTAAAAGCTCTGAGGGCACGGTGTTATGCTTGTAACATTTCCCTTTATTGATCGGGGCATCAGTAAAGGTAATTTTACCTTTTTCGTTAAGCAGCGATTTTGCGACATGCAATATACTCTCGGTTGAGTTTATCATATTTTCAAATAATATAAGTTTTATTTGCGTCTTTGGGAACAAATCTCGCCAAATCGCGAGCCACTTTGCATAATAGCCTCGTTGGGTATATGCGAACGGCGAAACAGAGGTAGTATGTTGGTTGTTTTGTGTTCTTTCATTTTCCGAATTAAATGCTTCGATTATGTCTAGTTTTTCTAGTCCATTTGCTTTGCTAAAATAATAATTTGATATAGCACGATGAATCGGATTCCGCAACACGGCAATAATTGCTGCGTCAGGAAACCAATTTGCAATTCGTCTCGCGGCTTCAGGAGTTTCGAAGTATGAGGTGCTTTTCTCAATACAGACAGAGTTCGCACTTGCCCGTTGAAAGTATTTTTCGTAATAATATTTTTTCCCTTTGCCGAAGTCGTCTGGATTCAAAAAGAATTTTGGCTCTGGGAAAAGCGGCTGTGCGAAACATAGCAGCGGATTGCTCGATAAGGCATATCCAAGATAAGAAGTGCCGCTCCTTTGTGCGCCGATTATGAAAGCGTGTCTAGCCATCTTTAGTTTTTATGATGTTTATAAACATCCGAAATGTGGTAAGCGGGCTCATTGATAACTTGCCGAAAGAACCGCAAAACATACTCGCCAATCATCGCTAACATAAGTATTAGTAGGGAATTAAAAAAAGCAATCATAGCGACAACTGTTGTCCAGCCTTCCACATGAATATCACCAATGATCTTAAGAATTATGAAGTATAAGCCCACGCTAAAGCTAGCTACACTACATATCATTGAAAGAACGAGTGCTACGCGTAAAGGATATGCAGAGTACGTAAAAAGAATTTTCATTAAAAGAGAAGCAATTCCTTTTATGCCGTATCCACTACTGCCAGTTACCCTTTCGCGATGCTCAACAGTAACGTTAGCACGATTCCCAGAACATAATAGCATCAGACCGTTAATATAAGGAAAGGGTGTTCGATACTGTAAAATGCGATCTACAACATCGCGTCGTATTAGGCGAAAGCTGGATACAGTGAAACCGTTAGGCTTGCCAAAGATTTGTTGATTTATTTTTTGCACTAAATTACTGCCGATTCTTCGGATTAATCCGTGTCGTTTCTGCTCGAATCGCCCAACCACAAGGTCCACCTCACCAGAGGCTTTAGCCATAAGCCGGGTAATTTCCTTTGGATGGATCTGCATATCGTCATCAAGGGTCAACACCCATTCCCCGCGTGCAAAACTTATTCCGCAAAATAGCGCTGAGTGCTGCCCGAAATTTCTTAAAAGTTTTATAGCTACTATTTTTGATTCGTGTTGTCTTACTTTTTTGCATAAAACCCCCCAGCTGCCGTCAGAACTTCCATCGTCTACTGCAATGACTTCAAATGGTATTCCTAGTTTAAAGCCACATAAAACAGTCTCGTCTATTGTTAGACCAACGATATCTTTGCTATTATAAACAGGAATAACGACGGACAGCTTAGGTCTGGGGTTGCTTTTTGCTGCTTTTTGACCAGCAAGCCTTAATTCCTTTTTGCGCATATCAGTGAACTCTTTTTTTGAAGCGGGACTGATTGTGGTAGGGATGTTTTTTTTCATGCTTTTTTGAATACTCCAATTATCGATGTTCCCCATGGGAACCGCAGCCAGTGACCGAGGGGCGTTTCTGCCTCAAAAATTGCGCTCAACAAGCTATTGACGGATTTAGGCGGAACTTGATGGTGCTTATTGAAAAGCTCCTTTTTTTTCGCTTCTGTCATCGCTGTCAATGACGGTTTCAGACGGGTCGCGACATACAGCGGGCTGAGAAAAAACATGAAATAACGGGCATCACACAAAGTTAATCCGGCCCGTAGTGCAAGGCTTGCGAAATTTCGGCGGCAGTAGCGCCGTAGGTGGCGTGCGATCTCGTCGTTGTAACTCCAGAATTGCGGAAGTGCCGGCGTGGTGACAAAGAGATAGCCACCTGGTTTGAGTGCATCGCGCACCTGCCGCATGGCTTGCACGTCATCGGGCAGGTGCTCTATCACATCCAATAAAAAGGCGGCATCCCACTGCTCGCGCATGTGCAATTGCATGAGGTCGATTTGATAGCGTTGTGCATTAGGTGGCAACACAGACGCTGCCAGCGTTAAAGCCACCATGGAAGAATCTGCCAGTGCAAGAGGCTCAAACCCCGCTGGCCGATGCTGTGCCAAGTAACGCACCCACCCGCCCGCTCCCCCGCCGAGGTCGATGGCAGAAAACGGCTGGCCCGATTTGGGTAGATACCGATTCACCGCTTCAAGCAAAAACCGGTGCCGCCCTCGATACCAGAAGTGCCCCTCCTGCATATTACGCAAGATTTCAAAACCACCTTCCCCATATTCCTCGTCCCGATGCTGGACGGGGGTTATTGGTAGGTGGACTCCGTTGGGGGATAATTTGAAGTTGGGTTGGATCACTGGGGGTCCTGACTAGCCGGCCTAGGGGATCGGTCCAGAGCCGATCGGTCGCTACGAACCACGTCGAAGGGAAAAGGCAGGGATTTAGCAGAATGGTGAGGCTGGCTTATTTTAAAAATCGACAAGACCTATCGCTTAGCTCGTATTTCTCGCCAGTTACTGGGCATGCAACTTCACCAACACCTGACGTGGGCTTCTCAAGCTTCTCCCCACACCGACTCATCCATCCCGCCTGCCTAGCCGGCACTCCCACCATCAATGCAAAAGGCTTCACATCTCGATTGACGACTGCCCCAGCACCGATGAAGCAATACTCCCCCAAGGTGACTCCACAAATAATCGTCGCATTGGCGCCGATGGTGACCCCTCTTTTTACCAGCGTTTTCCGGTATTCGTGTTTCCGGGAAATGGACGCCCGGGGGTTGTATACGTTTGTGAAGACCATACTTGGACCGCAAAAGACATCATCCTCAATTTCCACCTCGTCATATACGCTTACATTGTTTTGGATTTTTACCCCATTTCCTACCTTCGCTTTCCCAACGTAGACGTTCTGTCCTAGGGAAGATTTTTCCCCGATCACCGCCTCCGGCCCGATATGACAGAAGTGCCATATCTTGGTTCCCTTTCCGATCTTGGCGCCAGGATCGATGATAGCGGAAGGGTGGGCGTAATAGTCCGGAGTGCTCATTTAATGTAAACCTGTTTTCCATTCGTCGATAATGATTTCTGTGCCGCATGAAGGAGAGTAAGAACTTCTAGGCCTTTTTTCCCATCCGTCCTCGGGGTGTGGCGGGTACAGATGCAATTGATGAAATGCCGGCACTCCTCCGCTAATGGTTCAGAATTGCTAAATTCAACTCTTTTTCCTTCCCCTTTGATGGGCACTGGTTGCCCTTCCTTCCAATCGATACGCTGGTCATACAGAATTAGCTCTTTGGTGATGTCACAAAAACTGGCCATTTTCTTTGATCCCACCACCACCAGCTTCTGCTCCTTAAACGGGTGTAACCAACTTACATAGATGTGTGCTCGAACCCCGTTATCAAAAAGCATCTGCATGAGCGTGATGTCAGGAATATTGGGGCTCAGATATGTGCCACCGGTGCTGATTACTTCAAATGGCATCTTACCGACAATCCGCAGGATCACCGAGATATCGTGCGGCGCAAACGACCAAAGGGCGTTCTCCCTTGTGCGTATCTTGCCAAGATTGAGCCGATGACTCATGACATAACGGATCTCCCCCAGCTCCCCCGACTGGATCAGCTCATGCAGTTTAAGTACGGCCGGATGATATTCCAGCAGATGTCCCACCATCAGAATTTTCCCGGCCGATTCCGCCGCCTTTACCAGTTTTTGCCCTTCTTTTAGATCCACCGTAAGCGGCTTTTCCACAAAAAGATCTTTGCCCGCTGCCAAAACCTTCTTCCCTACCTCATAATGAGTCTCCGCCGGAGTTGCTACCATCACTCCAGCAATATCGTTATCTTTCAAGATATCCCCCGGCTCGTAAGACCATCGCACATCCCGTGCTCTATCACCGACTATTTTGCGGGCCGCCTCCAAGCATGCCTCCGATGGGTCACAGACCGCTCCTAAGTGCCCCAGCTCGCTTAATGTCCGCACAATATTCCGGCCCCAGGCTCCGGCACCAAAAACGGCTATTTTCGCTTTGCTCAAATTCTCACCTCAAAGCGTCCTTCAAGC
>Ga0214921_10003388_pt1 | contig 24457 bp, 22 predicted proteins | sample LL1505_MetaG_FD_177992 | JGI IMG/M metagenome (GOLD analysis project Ga0214921, IMG submission 177992) | Freshwater microbial communities from Lake Lanier, Atlanta, Georgia, United States - LL-1505 | ecosystem: Environmental > Aquatic > Freshwater > Lake | place: USA: Georgia | collected...
CCGCTCTGGATCGATACCCTTATCGTATTTGTCTACTTTATTGTCATTATAGGAATTGGCCTCTACTCATCCCGAAATCAATCCACCCTACAAGATTATGCATTAGGAGGTCGGTCGATCCCTTGGTGGGCCGTACTAGCATCAATCCTGGCGGCTGAGATCAGCGCTGCCACTTTTCTGGGGGCCCCTGGCGAGGGTTATGAACTGCGCAACTTTACCTACGCCCAACTCGCAATCGGAACCATACTTGCCCGCATTTTTGTGAGCTGGATATTTATTAAGCCTTACTACGCCTACCGCGTAGTCTCAATCTATGAGTTTCTAGAGATTCGTTTTGGTGCCACCACACGCCAGGCCGCCAGCGCGATCTTTTTAATCACTCGGGCTCTTGCCAGCGGGACTCGGCTGTATGTGGCCGCAATCATACTTGTCCTGGCTTCAGAGATGATCACTGGCACACGCCCCACTCAGTCCCAAGAACTTCTCATTACCTTTGGCTCGCTGATCATCCTGGTTGCCCTCACCTCCGTATACACATCACTGGGAGGAATTAAGGCAGTCGTATGGACCGATCTCATTCAATCCCTCGTCATGTTTACTGGACTCGGATTTGTTCTTTGGCACCTCGCCCACTCAATCCCAGACGGATGGAATGGGTTTCATGCAAAACTTAACCAACCCGGCGATCTTTCCCTTTGGAGTTTTGGACCTCCGTACCAAGGTAACCTTTTCCAACAAATCAAAGGAATCCTTGAAAGCGAATATACGCTTTGGACCGCTTTTTTTGCTGCAACATTTGTCACGATGGCCACCCACGGGACAGATCAAGATATGGTTCAGCGGATGCTCACGGCCAAAAATCCTACTCGAAGTCGGTTGGCTCTCGTTCTTTCTGGTTTGGCAGACATTCCCATTGTGATGGCTTTTCTCACCATCGGTATTCTGCTGTGGGTCTACTATCAATATTTTCCAAATACCCACCTTCCAGAACGCAACGCTCATGTCTTCGCTTACTATATTCTTCAAGAGCTTCCGCCAGGAGTTCGCGGCCTCCTGATTGCAGGAATCTTTGCCACAACCATGGGATCTTTAAGTACCGCTCTTAACGCACTAGCTACTTCTTGGGTTCGAGACTGGTATGAGCCTTTCCTAGCCCCTCACTTGAAGTCACCGAACTCCCTTACCGCAGCCCGCTGGGCTACAATCTGGTTTTCCCTTATTCTCGTGCTCATCGGGGGGGCAACCGCTTGGGTTGTCATTTCCAACCCATCCTCGCGAATCCTACCCATCGTACTTGGGATTTTCGGCTACACATACGGCTCTCTCCTTGGAATCTTTCTGCTGGGGGCTCTGACAAAAACACGAGGATCCGATCGCGGGAATCTGATCGCAATGAGCTGTGGATTTATCGCTGTGGCCATCCTCTCCGGTCTTCCATCCGATCTTTTGAAGCTAGTGGGCCAGCCACCTCTGCACCGCCCCGACTGGCTTCCGCTGATCGCATTCCCTTGGCGAATTACCTTTGGAACACTAGTAACTTTTTTTGTTGCCTTACTATTTCGTTCCGAAAAGCGAGCAAACTAGACGTTCACCACAACCAGGTTACGGGGCCAACCTGACTCGCTCCCAGCCTTTGCCATTGATGCGATACCGCAGGCGGTCATGTAGACGGCTCTTTCTCCCCTGCCAGAACTCCCACATCTCTGGCTTGAGCCGATATCCACCCCAATGACCCGGACGTGGAGGATCTTTTGGATATTCAGCGGTGTATTTCAATGCCGCCTTCTCGATAACAGAACGACTGGAAATTACCTGACTCTGGGGAGAAGCCCACGCTCCGATTCGATGATCCAAAGGGCGACTCTGAAAGTAGTTGTCACTCTCTAGGGCACTAATCTTTTCAACCCTTCCTTCAATTCGAACTACCCTCTCTAGCTCAACCCAATGAAACTGCAGCGATGCCCACGGGTTCGAAGCCAACTCCACCCCTTTGCGACTTTCATAATTCGAATACCAAACAATTCCACGCTCATCGTAACCTTTAATGAGAACAGGCCTTGTGCTGGGCCGGTTATGCTTGGAAACGGTAGCCAGGGTCATCGCATTAGGCTCGGGAAGCTGGGCTTGAATTGCCTCTTTAAGCCACCGATCAAACAATTCTGACGGATCTGCAGTGGATGCAGATTCACCTAGCTCCGCTTTTTCATAGCTTTTACGCAGATCAGCCACGTTCAATTGGTCAGCCATCCAGAGACTCTACCACGGGTTGAACTGCCAATCATCCTACTTTCAATGGAAAGTAGGAATGTTGCAAAAAACTCTCCCCCACATGACACCGTAGCCATAAGCTATCTATTCGGGATGAGTAACGACCTGCCAGCAAAGAAGAAGCGGTTGGAACAGTTAATCCAAACCTGGCCATCTGCCCTAGTGGCCTACTCTGGCGGCGTAGACTCGGCTTTTCTTCTCTGGACCGCCCATCAACTCTTGGGATCAAAGGTCACGGGCATCCTAGGTGACTCTCCAAGCCTTCCCCGCTCCGAGCACCAATCCGCACTCAACTTCGCACAAAAACACGGCCTCCCTGTTCAAGTCCTGTCGACTCAAGAGCTTCAGGACCCCTCCTACTCTTCAAATCCTCCCAACCGCTGCTTCTTTTGTCGGTCAGAGCTTTTTCAGAAAATGGAGGCTATGGCCTTGAGCCTCAAAGTAGCCGTCCTTGCGTATGGGGAAAACTTTGATGACTCCCAAGAAGTTCGCCATGGCCAGTCCGCCGCGCAACAGTTCCGAGTTGCCGCCCCCCTTCGTGAAGCCGGCCTTACAAAGGCAGAGGTTCGCTCTCTGGCCAAAGAAGCTGGGCTATCGGTCGCCGAAAAGCCCGCCTCCCCTTGCCTATCCTCACGCCTTGCACCAGGCCTCGCTGTTACAACCCAGCGGCTCGCATCCATTGAAAAGGCGGAAGAGCTAGTTCGTAACCACGGCTTTAGAATCGTTCGAGTTCGCCATCTAGGAGAAAAAGCCTTGGTCCAAGTGTCCCCCGAAGAAACCCACCGTCTGAGCGAGCCGTCTCTTCAAGCCAAACTTACCCCAGCCCTTAATTCTGCCGGCTTTCCTTATGTGGAGTTCGACCCCATTGGATACAAAGGCGCTGGCCTGCGTTAATTCGCCATAGAAACGAGTAGGCCACTTCCATTGAAAGTGACCTACCGATCTTTAAGCTTTTCGTACTCTGTAAGAGCCATCGCGACCACCTGATCCATGTTGTAGTAACGATACGTCGCTAACCTTCCTACAAAAGTTACCCCTTTCTCAATCTGTGCCTTAGCGGCGTACTTTTCATAGAGCGCCTTGGAGTCCGGAGCAGGTACTGGGTAGTACGCCTCCTTACCAGGGCCAAAATCCTCTGGGTACTCTCGCACGATTGTGGTCACGGACGCTTTTTGCCCTGTAGCATGCTTAATCTCTACCACTCTTGTATACTCGTGTTCGTTCGGGTAATTCACCTGCATCGCGGGTTGAAAATACTCAACTGGTAATGTCTCGGGCACAAATCGCATCGATCGATAGGGGAGACTGCCCTCAGAAAAGTTAAAGTATTCATCAATCATCCCAGTATAAATTATATGCCCACATTTCACGTCTTGAGACACTTCCCGGTAATCGTGGTTCAGCCTCACCGTAATCTTGGGATGACTCAGAATCTTCTCAAACATCGCAGTAAAGCCGCCCTTGGGAAGGGCCTGAAAAGTATCAGTCACAAAACGATTATCCCGGTTAGTACGAACTGGGATCCGCCCACATACCGATGCGTCTAGTTGGCTGGGATCCCTCTTCCACTGCTTGCGGGTATAGTTTTTAAAGAACATCTCATAAAACTTTCTGCCAACTTGGGATAACACCATCTCCTCCGAGTTTTTCGGATTTGAAATAGGCTCTCTCCACTTCGCCAACGTTGCCTCCATCTCTTCGGTCGTGGAAGGCCGGCCCAGATACTGCTCGAAGGTGTTAAGGTTAATCGGAAACTGCCAATATTTCCCATCAGTCCAAACAAGAACTTGATAAGAGACTTGATGCCACTCCGTAAAGCGACTCAGGTAATCGACAACCTTACTTGAGTTCGTGCGAAAGTAGTGCGGTCCATATTTATGAATAAGGATTCCTGCCTGATCTACCTCATCATAAGCGTTGCCAGCAATATGCCCCCTTCGGTCGACAACCAGACACTTCTTGCCTGATCCCTCAGCCAATCGCTCTGCGAGAACGCTTCCAGCAAAGCCTGCCCCAACAATTAAATAGTCATACTGCACGGGCACGGAAAAAAGCTCCTACTTGCCGGATAATCCCAGTCGCTCGCCTGAATAACCTTTTTCCCGAACTGCCGCACACCACTTGGGATTATCTAAATACCAGCGCACGCTTTTTTCCATTCCAGCAGAGAATGAAGTTTTGGCCGACCAGCCGGTATCCTTCATGAATTTGGCAGCATCCGTAGCATACCGACGATCGTGACCGGGACGATCAGCCACCGTTTCCATTAGGTCGCGATAGGGTTTCTTGCCGGCTCGAGGTCGAAGTTGATCTAAGAGAGAACAGATTTCCCCCAGAACGGTTCGGTTATCTTTTTCCGAATCTCCGCCTACCTGATAAGGCTCTCCTACCCTTCCCCGCTGGCGGGCCGCTTCCACAGCGCGAGCCGTATCTTCTACATACAACCAATCTCGAACCTGCATTCCATCCCCATACACTGGGATTTTCTGCTCAGCCAGGGCTCGCAGAATCGCCAACGGAATTAGTTTCTCAGGGAACTGACACGGTCCAAAGTTATTCGAAGGTCTAAGCACGATTGTAGGGACCCCATACGTCCGAAAATAGGCTCTGCACAGATGATCAGCCGCCGCCTTCGAGGCCGCATAAGGACTATTCGGTGCAAATGTGGAGCTCTCCCGAAAAGGGGGATCGGAAGGCTCCAAAGAGCCGTGGACCTCATCGGTTGAAAGGTGGATAAAACGGAAGGCCTCTGCGCTTTTTCCTTTTTTTATGGCTAAATATTTTCGGCATGCCTCGAGCAGCGTAAATGTCCCTGAAACATTCGTATGGAGGAAGGGTGCCGGCTCATCAATCGAGCGATCGACGTGAGATTCGGCTGCGAAGTTTACAATCGAGGTAAAATTGTGCTTATCGAAAAGCTCCTGAACAATTTTCCCGTCCGCAATATCCCCCACAATCACTTCGCATTTTCCGCCTTTCTCCTCCTGTTCCAGATTGGGGCGGTGCCCCGCATAAGTCAGCTTATCCAAAACCACAACTTTAACCTGGGGAGAACTTTCTAAAAGATGCCTGACATAGTTTGAGCCAATAAAGCCACATCCCCCCGTAACCAGAATCGTTTTATCGATATTTCCCATCCTTCATTCTTACCCCCCACCCCCCCCCGCAGACCAGCCCTCTTGGCTTGGGTTCAGACCTTGCCCCAGTCCCAGGGTCATACCCTACCTATCCCCATAAGTAGGACTCGCCCAAGGGCGTATTTATTTGCCATTGTGTTCTTCCTGTGGCTTTTGAGAAAGATACTATCGCTGCCTGCTCTACCCCCCCTGGGGTCTCAGCCCTTGCCCTCATCCGCATCAGTGGTCCTCTCTCCATCTCAATCGCCGAAACCTTATCAGGCGCCACTCTTTACCCAAAAACCCCTGTCCCCATCCGACTTAGCCTCAACACTGAGACCTTGGACGAAGTCGTGATCACCACATGGCCCAATCCTAAATCCTACACAGGCGAAAACCTTGTGGAGATCACCTGCCACGGAAATCCCCTCATCATCGAAAAGATTCTGAATTCTATCTACTCCCTCGGCGGCCGGCCTGCCCGCCCAGGCGAATTTACAGAGCGAGCCTTTCTCCACGGACGGATCGACTTAACCAAAGCGGAGTCTGTTCTCGATATCCTTCATGCTCGCTCGGATCGCGCCCTCCTGGCTGGGCAAAGAGCACTCGCAGGCGGGCTGAGCGAACGGCTTATGTCCGATCGAGAAAAAATACTTCAACTTCTTGCTCGAATTGAGGCTTGGATCGACTTTCCAGACGAAGACATCCAGCCCGAAGTTGGGGAAGGGTTTCGCTCCGAGATTAAAGACCTTCTGAAATCGGTGGCCTCACTTCTCGACACGGCCCCACTAGGTCATCGCCTCCGCTCGGGATACCGACTTGTCCTAGCCGGCCCCCCAAACGCAGGAAAATCGAGCCTACTCAATGCTCTTCTAGGTCTTGATCGCGCGCTGGTCAGTTCCATCCCAGGTACCACAAGGGATACGGTCGAGGAGTCGATTCTCCTGGCCGGCTTTTCAGTTCGCTTAATAGATACAGCGGGTCTACGCCCCTCTTCCGATCCAATAGAACAGGAGGGAATTGCTCGAACTAGAGCCGCTATGAAATCAGCCGACCTAGTTCTAGCTCTTATCGACTCCACACAATCTTCCGATCCATGTGCCGACGAGTGGCATTCCCTTGGGTCCAAAGTTCTTCCTATTTTTACTAAAGGGGATCTTGCCCCGAAGCAGCAGACTTCCGGCGTCATCGTCTCAGCCTCGACGGGAGCAGGACTTGATAGCCTGAGGAGCAAAATTACCCAACACCTCACCGCCGATCTAGCCGCACCTGGAGCGGATGAGATCGCTATCAACTCCCGTCACGAAGACGCTTTGCGAAGGATTTCTGAGGCACTCGCCTGCGCTTCCGCCTCTCTCTCCACTCAGACAGCCCCAGAGCTGGTTGCCTCCGATCTCCGACTTGCACTTCAATCCCTCGAGTCCATCCTCGGGGTCGGTACATCGGAAGATGTCCTCGATCGCCTCTTTTCCCAATTTTGTATCGGTAAATGAAACTCTATTCCACCCTCGCCCGCCCTCTCCTTTTTCGACTCTCTCCGGAGGTGGCGCATCACCTCACCATCGCCTCATTACGTATCCCACTGCTTTCGCGCTTGCTGGCCTTAGGCCAAAGAACCCCATCCGATCCCGTCAATCTCATGAAACTCTCTTTTAGGAATCGCCTCGGAATCGCTGCAGGCCTCGACAAAAATGCAGAGGCTCCCCTCGCTTGGCGAAATCTCGGGTTTGGGTTTGCTGAGCTAGGAACCGTCACCCTCCACCCTCAACCCGGAAATCCTCGCCCACGCGTTTTTCGTTACCCTTCTCAGCATGCCCTCATCAACCGCCTTGGATTCCCGAACATCGGCGCTGAAGGCATTGCCACGCGCTTACGGAAGCTACGAGGAACCCACGCTCTCCACGACTTTCCGATCGGCATCAATCTAGGAAAGTCAAAAGTTACTCCTTTAGACCAAGCCCAACTCGACTACCTTGGCTCTCTTAAGCTTCTCCAACACCTTGGGGACTTCTTTGTAATCAACATCAGCTCTCCCAACACTCCTGGTCTTCGCGACCTTGCCAAGCCAGACGACCTTCGTCGCCTCCTCTCCACTCTTCAGGATTTTAACCGTTCCTGTCAGGAGCCGAAGCCTCTTCTCTTGAAAATCTCCCCCGACCTTGAAATATCCACCCTCCCTGAACTGGTCTCGATCACCCGCGAGTTTCATTTAGCTGGAATCGTCGCAACCAACACTACCCTTCAACGAGAGACAGGTGAACCTCACGAGGCGGGAGGTTTGAGTGGTCGCCCCTTAACTGCCCGAGCCATGGCAATAACGCGGACTCTTCGGCCGCTGCTTGGAACCGAACAGATTCTTGTTGGTGTAGGGGGAATTATGAACGCAGCAAACTACGAGTCCCGCAGAGCCGCAGGAGCTGACCTTGTTCAAATCTATACTGGCATGGTTTACCTAGGCCCCCATGCTGCGTGGGAAATTCTAAGAAAGGACTAACTTCCCAACTCGGTTAGGGAAACGGCTTGTTTCAAAAGGAACTTGATAAAGCGTGTTGTTCTCTATTTCGCTTTCGACTCATTCTCAATTTGTCGCTCCAACAACCAGAGCAGATCGGACAGCCGGTTGAGATACCTTGGAATAATCGTTCTCACATTTCCTTCCTTCTTCTCTAACTGCCACACCCCCCGCTCCGCCCTTCGACAAACCGCGCGTGCTAAATCGAGTGCCGCCCCTGCCTGATTACCACCTGGGGTCGACCACCCAGTGGGTTGCGGTGCATCGTTTTCTAAATTGAGGATCTCTCCATCCAGCAAGCTTAGATCCTCATCCTTAAGCCTGGCATACCCGTCCGACTCATACCTTTGCAAATCCTCCTTTGCTACTGCCAATTCCCCCATCAACCCCACCAGCGCTTTCTGAATCTTTTCGACCAACTCGTGGCGGACCCCCGCCAGTTGGGCCCGCGCCAACCCCAAACAAGCATTCAGCTCATCCACCTCCCCATAAGCCTCCACACGAGGGCTGTCTTTTGAGACACGCCTGCCATACATTAGGGTGGTGGTTCCCCCATCCCCAGTGCGAGTGGCAATTGACATCCCTCATATTTACCCGATCAAACTACTCTTCCAAGCCCAACCATGAACCGCCAACGCATCGTATCCCTTGCTATCCTCACTGCCACGGTTGCTCTCCTAGCTCGTCAATCGGGCTTTCTTCACTTCGATCTATATCTCTTCGGGCTCGAAGTCCGCACCTCCTTAATCCTACTCTCCTTCCTTTTGGCCGGATTTCTCGCTGGTGCACTACTTAAATCCTCATAGCCGTGGCCCGTATCGCTCGTCTCCTTGTCGGTAATACCGACCACGTCCCTGACCTCACCTACGCGACCGGTCTTTTCGTCCCCGACGACTTCGCTTGGTTCCAAACTGTACAGGGAAAAACCCACCTACTTCTCGGCCCACTTGAAATCGACCGCGCCCGCCGAACCGCTCTCGTCGACCAGTGCCACGACCTCTCGTCCGAAGAAAAACGACTCTCCGAAAGAAAACCCTCTTACGGCAAGGTTCTGGCGACCCTCCTTCTCCGCCACGGTATCCGGAAGGCCGAAATTCCGTCCTCATTCCCACTTGGTCTAGCCCAGCAACTCTCCCGATACGGAGTCCGACTCCAACCCATCCCTGAGCCTTTTTTCCCCGCTCGCCTCAAAAAAACCCCGGTTGAAATTCGTCATATCATTCAGGCTATTCGCGCTGCCGAGGCAGGGCTGACACGCGCAGTCGAAATTCTCCGCAATTCCAAAGTCCGCAAAAAGAATCTGCTGTCCTGGGCCGGATCGACTCTCACCTCAGAACGGCTACGCACCGAAATGGAGGTCGCATGCCTCCGCCACGGTGCCCTTGCCCGCGATACGATCGTCTCAGGTGGCGCCCAAGCCTGCGATCCACACGAGCGGGGTCATGGGCCCCTCCGCGCTCACCAAGCCATCATCCTCGACATCTTTCCCCGTAACTCCACAACCGGCTACTTCGGGGATATTACCCGCACGATAGTAAAAGGGCGCGCCTCAGAGGCCCTTCGCCATCTTCGAACTACCGTGGAACAAGGGCAACAGAGAGTCCTTTCCCAGACCCGTGCATCTGCCAACGGGCAGAAGATTCAAGATGAACTCCGAAACTGGTTTCGTGACCAAAGTTACCCAACAGAAATAAAAAAAGGCCGTTGGAGCGGGTTCTTCCACGGTGTCGGACACGGTCTCGGACTGGAAATCCACGAAGCCCCTCGCTTTGCTACCCCCTCCCTACCTTTGGGAACTGTCGTAACGGTCGAGCCCGGTCTTTACGTTCCCGGAATCGGTGGAGTTAGAATCGAGGACGTAGTAGTCATAGGACGAAAGGCCTCCAGAAAGTTAACTCGCTTTCCAAATCTTTGGGAGATTCGATGAAATATTCCCTCCTGATCTGCCTCTTCACCTTACTTCCAACCCTTCACTCCGCACCCCCCACGCCTCCAAAAAAGCCCCCTACGCTTGAGGAGGTAAACAAAGAACTATTAGCAAAATCTGCTTTATTGGCCGATCCCCTGACCGGCGAAGTTCTCTATGCACGTGACATCGACACCCCTTACCCTCCTGCCAGCACTGTCAAACTAATGACCGCACTCGTCGCATACCGCAAAACGGGAGGCCAAGGCACAGTCACAATCACCTCAGAAGATGTACGGGTAGAGCCGAGCACAGTGCCATTACGTCCTGGGGAGACCGTTCCCCTAAGCGAACTTTTCCGATCCATCATCATCGGATCAGATAATGACAGTGCCATGGCTCTGGCCCGCATTAGTTCCGGTTCCGCCACACAGTTTGTTTCCGAAATGAATGCAGAAGCGGCAAGACTCGGAATGTCAAAAACCCATTTTGGGAATCCTCATGGTTTGCCAGGTACATCCCAACAGACCACTGTTCGCGACCTGATGAATCTTTTTAACCACTTTCTCTCCATACCCAGTCTTCGCGTAATGGCCCAAACCCAGATCTACAACTTGAAAACGGCCGTTGGCCTTCAGAGGATGCGAAACCATAATAAACTTCTCGGTGTCTACCCAGGGATGGGCCCCGCAAAAACCGGATGGACGTACGAGGCACGACATACATTTGCTGCGTCAGCGACTAGGGATGGAAGAGAGTTACGGCTTACTCTTTTAAAGAGCGCGAACAAGTGGAGCGATACCCGCCTACTTTTCGATTACGGATTTGCCAATCTGACCCCTGCACCCCCTCAAAAGTCAGCGCCAACTCTTTCACAAATAGTCGGAACGACTGAACCCTCACCCCAGAGTACCACTCCTGTGGAGTTTGTAATTCAGCGTGAACCGATTCTCTATTCAGTACGAAGGGGGGATTCACTCACCACCATTGCAAAACGTTATGGAGTAGGTGTTGAAGATATTCTTCTTTTCAATCCTATGGACGACCCCGACCTACTTGTTCCAGGCCAATCTTTGCGAATTCCTCAAAAAGCCAAGAATCCCTAGTAGTTTTTCCTCTCCGGAGTTCTAGCAAAGCGTGCTCTGGCAATACTCATCCCCAAACCAACCAGGAGTAACACGATTGAAAACCACTGACCTCGACTCAGGCCACAGAAAAGCGGATCTCCAAAATCGGGATCACGAAAGATTTCAAGTACGGTCCTTACAGCTCCGTAAACAATAAAAAACGCACTAATCACTAACCCCGTCGGGCGAGGATTTCTGGATCGGTACAAAATCATCACAACCCCGAGAAACAGCCCCTCCCCTAGAGCCTCATAGATTTGGGAGGGATGCCGCGGGTTAACCCCTGCGTCCGGAAAGATCACAGCCCAGGGAACAATCGAAGCCTTTCCCCAAAGCTCCCCATTGATGAAGTTTGCAATTCGACCGAGGAAAATTCCGACAGGTGCAAAAACGGCAGCGTTATCCGCTATTGCCCAGCCGTCAGCACGATTCTTGCGTGCCCAAAGCAGAAAGCCAAGGAGAGCTCCAATAATTCCGCCATGACTCGCCATTCCCCGAATTCCTCCATTCCAAAAAGCGATGATACTAACCGGATTTCGGATCGTTTCTGCCCAGTCATACAGAAAACAGTAACCCAACCTCCCACCCACTAAAACTCCGATAACGGTGTAGAAAAGCAACTCGGAGATTTGTGATTCGTTGAGATTTGACCATCCCAGCTTTCGAAACCACCGAAGCCCGTAGAACCAAACTAGGAAACCCACCACATAGGCCATCCCGTAATATCGGATACCCCAACCACTCCCGAACTGAATCAGGAACGGACTTAAGTCATGCGTGTAGTAGGCAAACACCCTCCGAAGGTAGAGCGTCCCTGCCAACCCCGCCTAGCCCAAACCCTCCGCACCCATGAAAGCACAAAGGGCGACCCTTTTCAGGATCGCCCTTTGCTTCGACCTTTTCGGTCTGAAACTTATTTAACGTCGTCGAAATCGCCAAGATCACGCTCGAACGTAAAACGAGCCGGGGTCTTTACCAAAGTATCCCAGGATTCGTCCACACATTCAGCCATGGCTGTAAAAGGAGAGGACACCACGAACGCGGTGAAACCCACTGCACAACCAGCCAAGCTCACCGGACGCACGACCAAAAGATCGGGAATCGCGATGAAGGCCTGTTCGACCGAGCAGTCATCGTTGTTACCTTTGGAGCCGGAATCAGCCATGGCTAAAGGGGAAGCCAAGGCGATTACTGTTAGGATCGCTACACGGAGGGTGTTTTTCATAGTTAAATGTGTAAATAATACCTCCTAGCATGTCAACACACTATTTTACCTACTTTTGCTAAGAAAAAGTTGAAAGGGCGAAAACCCAGAGCGCCTAGTTAACCCGTACCCACACCCAAACAAGAGCGGGACCTAAATCACCCTATCCGCCTACTACTTAATCCTGAACAAATGGAGCCGGCTGTCGGATTTGAACCGACGACCAGCGGTTTACAAAACCGCTGCTCTACCACTGAGCTAAGCCGGCAATACCTCTATCTTCGTTCAGAAGGCCTCCCCTGCAAGCCCGCTCTGACGGTAATCTCTAAACGTTGTATGTGGAAGAGGCGGTTGTTCCGCCGTGTCCAGTCCAGTTGGTGTGGAAAAACTCACCCCGGGGCTTATCCACCCTCTCGTACGTATGCGCGCCAAAGTAGTCCCGCTGTGCCTGAAGAAGGTTGGCCGGCAACACCGCATTCCGGTAGCTGTCAAAAAATGCCAAGGCCGTGCTGAAGGCAGGGACAGGAATCCCACGCTTCGCAGCCGCCGCTATAACATTCCGCCATCCCTTCTGCGACTTCTTCACCTCGCCACGGAAGTAGTCGTCCAGGAGGAGGTTGCTCAATTTCGGATTCTTGTCGTACGCCTCTTTGATCTTTCCAAGGAAACGTGAGCGGATGATGCAACCCCCACGCCACATCAGGGCGATGCCACCGTAGTTCAGGTTCCACTTGTACTCCTTCGCCGCCGCTCGCATGAGCATATACCCCTGGGCATAGCTCACGATCTTCGAGGCATACAACGCGTCCCGAATCTCCGCAATGAACGCTTTCTTTTTCTCAGGATCTTTTGCTGCTGGCAGTAAAGGCTTCGGTCCCTTCAACTTCTTCGCCGCCGCGACCCGCTCATCCTTCAACGCCGAAACACAACGCGCATAGACCGCCTCTGCCATAAGAGTGATCGGAATGCCGAGATCCTGTGAATTGATCACAGTCCATTTCCCTGTCCCCTTCTGTCCCGCGGTGTCCAAAATCTTATCCACGAGAGGCGACCCATCCGCATCTTTCTTCGCCAGAATATCACGGGAAATTTCGATCAGATAACTGTCCAGCTCCCCATTATTCCATTCCGCAAAAACCTGGTGCATCTCATCCGCACTCATGCCCAGACCGTTCCTCATCAGATTATAGGCCTCACAGATCAGCTGCATGTCCCCGTACTCAATGCCGTTGTGAACCATCTTCACGTAGTGACCTGCACCCTGCTCCCCCACCCAATCACAACAGGGAGTCCCTCCGTCCACCTTGGCGGAGATGTCCTGAAAAATCTTTTTCACAAACGGCCAAGCGGCCGGCGATCCACCTGGCATGATGCTGGGCCCGCGGCGTGCTCCCTCCTCGCCACCGGAAACTCCCGTTCCGATATAGAGAAGTCCTTTCGCTTCGACCTCTTTTTGGCGCCGGTTGGTGTCGTCAAAAAGTGAATTTCCCCCGTCGATAATAATATCCCCCTTCTCCATCACAGGCAGAAGCTCCTGAATAAAATCGTCCACAGGTTTACCCGCCTTTACCAAAAGCATCACCCGTCGTGGTTTTTTCAGCTTCGCCACCATCTCAGCAATTGAATGTGCGCCCTGAACTTTCGTTCCCTTCGCCTCTTTTGCCAAAAAGTCGTCCACCTTGGAAACCGTGCGATTGAAAGCCACAATCGTGTAACCGTGGTCGTTCATGTTAAGAATGAGGTTCTGCCCCATCACAGCCAGCCCGATCAGGGCCAGATCCCCTTGCGGTTCGTTTGCCATAAATTAACGCTGAATCCGGGCAGATCCGCCCTGCGCAAAAGCCTTCACCTGATCCACAGTTGCCATGGTGGTGTCCCCAGGGAAGGTCGTGAGCAAAGCCCCGTGCGCCCAGCCCAGCTTCACTGCGTCTTCCGGTTCGGCTCCGGAAAGGAGTCCGTAAATAAACCCGCCTGCAAATCCGTCTCCTCCTCCGACCCGATCGATCACATCGAGTTCACAAGTGGGAGCTTGATGCGTGGTTCCATGAATCCAGGCCACGGCACTCCAGCTGTGATGATTCGTAGTGTGCACTTCCCGCAAGGTCGTGGCCACCGCCTGCACATGTGGATGCTTCTTGGTGACGTTCTTCATCATGCTGAGAAAGGCCGAAGGGTCCAGTTTCGACTTCGAATGCACATCGGGGCCAGGAATGCCTAGCCCCATTTGCAGATCCTCCTCATTTCCGACCAGTACATCGACGTTCTTAACGATCTTATCAAGAATCGCCACCGCTCGCTCGTGCCCGCCCTGAATATTCCACAACTTGGCTCGATAATTGAGATCGAAGGACGTAGTTGCTCCCGCCGCTTTGGCTGCCTGCATAGCTTCAATAATCAGCTCAGGGGTGGTTTGGGAGAGAGCCGAGAAAATCCCGCCGCTATGAAACCAGCGGACTCCCTCACCAAAAATCTTCTTCCAATCGAAATCACCAGGCTTCAGCAAAGCCGCCGCCTCGTTGCACCGATTGTAAAATACCACAGGCGCCCGAACCCCATGCCCCTGATCACTATACACCGCTGCCATATTTGGACCGTTCACCCCATCATGCTTAAACTTTTTGTAGAAGGGTCGCACCCCCATCGCCCGTACCCGTTCTGCAATCAGATCCCCGATCGGATACTCCACCATCGCAGAGGCGATTCCCGTTCGCATTCCAAAGCAGTCAGCCAAATTAGCGGCAACATTGAATTCACCTCCACTTACATGAATTTTGCACTCTGTGGCTTTGCGGAAAGGGATGATCCCAGGGTCCAAGCGATGAACGAGGGCTCCCAAAGATAGAAAATCGAGCGCGCCCTCAGCTTTAATTTTCATTTTGGTACTCATCGTGACTTAGAAGCTATATAGAAATCGTTTTTTGTTAAGCAAAAATGTTAATCCTCAAGGCGATAGAGATTCTCGCCCGCCTTAGGAACAAGAAGAACTCCCTCCTCTTCCCGATTGGCAAAATCCTCTTTTCGAATCGTTTTGGGGTCTCGATAACCAAGGTTGATCAGGCGACAAACCTGTTCTGGTATCCCCGTCGCTAAAACAACCCGCGCCCTCGGCTTCTCCACACCGTTCTCATAAGTTCCCCCTCCATGAACATGGGTCGAGTGGGCCAATACTCCCCAAGACTCATCCTTAAACTTGGCCCACTGTTTCAAAAAATAGTCCCGACAGTGGTATCCGATCCGCCGAATCAGATCCCCGTGGGTGATCGACACCTCTGTGAGATGGGGAGCATAAATAATCAGCTCTCCTCCATCCGCCAACACCGGCTCCAACTTGTACATACACTTTCCTGCAACCCACAACTCGTCATACATCTCAGGTGCACAAGATAGAATTTGGCGGTACGGCTTCTTTTTTCGAATGATGTGAAGCTTTTCCGATAGATCGGCTGCCTTTTCCCACGCCGATTCGGGTGTTCCGACAAAAAGACCCGCCAAAGAGGCATCAGGGCGAACCACCATCGAAACACACCACTTACGCGTCTTCACCAGCGCCGCCGCCCGATCCACTACCTTTCGAACCGGCGTCCACTTCTTCCCAATAATCCCAGGATTGGTGACCACCGCTCCCAACCAGTGAAAGAAGTTCAGCACCTCAGGACCACTGATCCCAGGAAAGAGATACTTATTCCCCCCCGAAAAACCCACCACCTCATGTGGAAAGGTTGGTCCCAAGATGACCAGATCATCGTACTCTAGGGCCGCCCGATTAATCCGCACCTTCACCTCCATCTCAAAGAGTCCACCGGTGAGATCCCGGATCTCGTTTGAAGGAATCTTCCCGATTTCCACCAAAGCTCGGTCATCATCCCAAGCATGATTCAGAAGTCGCACCTTGGGATAAGACATCTCCTTTTCGGCCAGTGTCAGATCCAACCGATGACAAATCGCTTCCTGACTCATCGGCGGATGGGTCCCCAATGCCACCATCACATCGATCTGATTTGCGACCGACCCTAACCAGTCATGCACTTCCTTAAACATCTGCCCGACCGGAGCCGTCCGGGTATGATCGGGAACAATCAGCAGGACCTTCCGATTTTGAAACTTAGCCTGCGGAAGATCGGCACGGAGGATCTGAATCACATCCTGAGAAGAAAGAGATTTTTCCAACATCAGATCGTCTGAGAAAGGAAGCCACCATCCACTCGTAGATCGATGCCCGTTACAAATCCGCTCGCCTTCGGGCTGGCGAGGAACACCGCCGCCCCAATCAGTTCAGTGGGCTCACCGAAACGGCCCATCGGAGTGTGGCCCATGATCGATTTCGCTCGGTCAGTGGGTGTGCCGTCATCTTTAAAAAGGAGCTTTCGGTTCTGATCTGCAGGAAAGAAACCTGGGGTGATCGTATTCACTCGAACCCCATGGGGCGCCCACTCCCGGGAAAGGAACTGGCTTAAATTGATCACAGCCGCCTTTGCGGCGGAGTAGGCCACCACTTTGGATAAGGGAATATGAGCCGATACACTGGCAATATTGATGATGCTCCCCTTTTTCCGTTTCAACATGCCCGCACCAAAGATTTGGCAGGGTAGAAGTGCCCCACCCACAAGATTCAGGTCAAAGTTCTCCTTCCAGGCAGAAAGAGACAGGGTGAGAATAGGGTTTTCAGGTGTGACCACCGCGGCGGGCTGGTTTCCACCCGCGGCATTCACTAGGACCGTAACCGGCCCGAACTCTTTTTCGATCCTTAGCTCCGCCTGTGTCAGGGATTTGGGATCTAAGGCATCCACCGAAATAAAAATCGTTTTGGAATGCTTCGAAAACTCTTTGGCCTTGGCGTCACCCCTTTCCTGATTTCTACCGAGAATCGCAACCTGCGCACCAGCTTGGGCCAACCCCTCCGCCATCGCCCCGCCGAGGCCTCCGGTCCCCCCAATGACAACCGCCACCTCCCCTTTTAAGTCAAAACGATTGGCCAATGACATGAGGGTATTCTAATCGAAAATTCACCAAACGCACGGCGATTTCCGAACGTTTCTTAACCCTTCCCCGGCTCCATTCCAAAATAAGCTTCGGCATTCCGATAGCAGATATCCCGGACCATCCCCTCAAGAAGTTTCATGTCTTTCGGGAGTGTCCCATTCTCGACCTCTTCGCCCAAAATCTGGCAAAGCAACCTACGGAAATATTCATGCCGGGGATAGGACAGGAAACTTCGTGAATCGGTCAGCATCCCGACAAAGTTGGCCAGCAGGCCGAGGCTCGAAAGCGCGTTGATTTGCCACTTCATGCCTTCGAGTTGATCCAAAAACCACCACCCGCTTCCAAACTGAATCTTTCCTATGGCCCCTTCCCCCTGAAAACTTCCGCAAAGGGTCGCCACCGCATAGTTGTCGGCCGGGTTAAGATTATAGAGAACCATCTTCGGAAGGCTTCCCCGACCGGCTAACTCGTCCAAATACCCCGACAAACGATCGATCTGTGGCCAATCACCAATCGAATCAAAGCCGGTATCTGGCCCCAAATCACGGAAGCCCTTCGAATTACCGTTCCGGAGAGCACCGAAATGAATCTGCTTGGTCCATCCACGTTTGGCGTCCAACTCTCCAAAATAGACCATAAGAAACCCCTTGTAGGCTTCCGCTTCTTCTGGAGTCGGCTTTTCCCCTTTGCGGGCTGCCGTATAAATCCGGGTCGCATGCTCACGGGTCCCGCCCCGTCCAAACGTATGGTTCATCCCATGATCTGAAATCCGGCTTCCCAACTGATGAAAAAACTCATGCCTTTGATCCAATGCCTTTAGGAATCCGTGTAAAGAGGTACAGTCGACCCCCGAGGTTTTTTCTAAACGCTGAACCCAGGTTGAGAAAATCGTAGGTTGATCGACCAGCAAGGCCTTGTCCGGACGGAAAGTCGGATAAACATGGGTTCCGATCCCGCTCTTTTGGATTTTCTGATGATCCCCAAGATCGTCACAAGGATCATCCGTCGTGCCGACCAACCTGACGCGGAAATGCTTCAGAAGCTTCCGAGCCGAAAGGCTCTTCAGCTTGTCGTTCGCTTTCGTCCAGATTTTCGGTGCGGTATCCTCGTTCAGGATCTCCTTGATGCCGAAGACCCGGTCGAGTTCGAGATGGGTCCAATGCCAGAGCGGATTCCTCAGCAGGCGAGGCATCGTCCGGGCAAAGGCTAAAAACTTCTCATAAGGCTTAGCACTCCCCGTAATATGGCTCTCGGGCACCCCATTGGCCCGCATTGCCCTCCACTTATAATGATCACCCCCCAACCAAATCTCGGACAAATCCGCCCATTTCTTGTCCTCTGCAATCTCATTGGGCGAAAGGTGGCAGTGATAGTCGTAAATCGGCTCTTGGGCGGCAACAGTATACAGCTTCTGCGCCGTCTTGGTGGTGAGAAGAAAACGCGGATCGGTGACAGGATTCTTGACCGTGCTCTTCGATGCCCGCGAGCTTTTCATAAAGACATCTTAATCCTATTTCCCGATCTATAACAGCCCTTATCGATGTTCAGTTTTACATGCTTTTCTGCGTTGTCTGAGCCAAGCCATTAAGTAAACCTCCTTGTTGCTATGTGCTACTTAAATTTATTGAGGCTGATGATTTTGCTGTCTGTCTTAGATTGGACAAGGATCCAAGCTGATTCATCAGAGTTTTCTTCCAGCCCTCAAATAGAGGTGCGGGGGGATGTTTCTTTTCTGGAGTCACATCGCCTTGAAAAGCTCGATCTCTACCTTCCCAAACAGCGCAAAGCGGGAGAAAAGTCCCCCGCTGTTCTTCTGATTCACGGAGGCGGATGGAAAGAAGGGGACAAACGCCAACCCCGAGAAATCGAATTCGGTGCCACCTTGGCCGAAAACGGCTACGTCGCTGCTAGCATCAACTACGCTCTCCGTTCTGCTGGCAAGTTTCCCCTCAATCTACAGGACTGCAAAAACGGCATCCGCTACCTTCGCGCCCACGCAGATGCACTCGGTATTGATTCCGATCGCATCTCCGTGATGGGGAGTTCCGCAGGAGGACACCTCGCCCTCATGGTAGCCTACACTGGAGACGATCGCACTTTTGCCCCAACTGAACCTTATCCCGGAGTTTCGGACAAAGTTTCCTGTGTCGTCGATTTTTACGGCATCACCGACATCGGAAATCGAAAAAAAACCGACCCAAATGGGAATCCCAATGAACTACGGGGTGTGGAAAGCGAGGTTCAGGCAATCTTTGGCTCCAAGGCGGAGGACTGGAAAAAGGCTTCCCCCGTTACCTACGTTAAACGAGATATTCCGCCTACTCTTATCCTCCACGGTAAAAAAGATACCACGGTAGATTCTGACCAGTCTCAAGAGCTGGCCGATGCCCTCAAAAAAGCCGGAGCCACTTACGACATCATCTGGTTACCCAACGCGCCTCACTCCTTCTCCTTTCAGTACGCTGTTCCCAAGTCAAAACAACTGCTAGAGAGAGATGTCGGTCCCGCCGTCCTCTCTTTCCTTAAGAATTCTCAGAACAAATGATCCCTCGATCTCTTTTTTTTCTTACCCTTCTTATCAGCCTAGGGCATGGTGCGGAAGTACGCATCAACGACAAGGTGGTGGGAAAAACTCCTGCAATCCTCGGCATCAACACTGGGGATATGCCCCAAGGCTCCGCTTTTCCTGAATGGGTCAGAGCTCTAGGGGTCAACGGGGCCCGACTCCGCCTGAATGTTGACCCTGAGCGATCAGAGGATCCGAAGATTTCTTCTGCAGCCGATCTCGCCCTTAAGGCCAAGGAGCTGCGAGCTCAAGCGGAGAAGAAGACCCCGCTTCTTTGGCGCTACCCCTCCAAGATGACGGCCGAATCTCTTCGCTCTCTGCGGGAAGCAAAGATCGAGCTTCTGGCCACCATCACCTGCCCCTACGCATTTAAGCTTTTGAAATCAGACGGAAAAACCAACTGGTCCAGTGCATGGAGTTTTTGGGAAGCCTACTACGCCGAAGCGTACCAACTAGCCACCCAACATCAGGTTCGACGCTATCAGCTTTTTAATGAGCCTAATCACAGGGAGAGCGCGAAGCTGACACAAGACGAGTACGCCGTACGAATGGTCATTGGCACCGATGCCATTCAAGCCGCCCTTTCTGACGCTGCCCAAGCCACTAAAACAGATCTTTCCCCACTCATTTCTGCACCGTGCACCGCGGGAATCGGTAACTTCAAAAGCAGCGGAAAGCCTGATGAGCGAGATTCCACAATCGGATGGGGTGAGCTCTCTATGCGAGATCGACATCGGCGTATCGACGGGAAAGAAGACAGTACCTACGACCAGTTCCAGCAGTACGCGATCCAACATTACAGCACGAATCCAGAGTCCACTTTGGAAAGGTTACTAGAACTTCAGGGTGAAGTTCGCACAGCCAATCGCGGCAAGGATCTTCCTTTGATCATGTCGGAGTACAACGTTCATACCGCTCGGGATTTTGCCAAAAAGGAGACGACCATGGATTCACCGGAGGAATTTTCCGATCTGGGGTCTATGGCAGTGAGCATTGCCGAATCCTCTCTTGAAGAACTCTACTTTTTTCGACTCACTCTCAGCCAGAATCTTGATGATGGCCAAGTGAAAAAAAATGGAGTCCACCATGTCAACGAAGGCCAGCCGGTGCCAGAAATCACCGGCACCACTCGAGCCGCCGAAGTCATACGACTAGCCTGCTCTTCTCTTTCTGGAGGACGGGAATGTTTAGCGACTAAAGCGACCGACCAGCTTCGTGTCACGGCCACTCGCCAAAATGATGAGGTCCGGGTGTTTCTTGCCCGCACGAATCAAACCTCCCAACCCCAAGTCCAGATTTCGCTCCCCACTGGCGTTTCAGGTTCACTCGTCACATGGGAGACAGTTACCAAAGAAACGTTTGGAAATAGTCAGATTCTAAGCCCCAGCTCCTCTGGCAGAGAATGGCAAGTGGATCTTCCCTCCCTCTCGGTTGGGCTTCTCACTGTGCGATCATTTTCAGGCGTCAAACCGGAGACACTCCCCTCAGCGTCCGCCATTTCTACTTCGGGCTCAACTCTTCGATCGGGTGGAAACGCTCTTGCTCAGACTCTCTTCACCTTTGGGCTCTCTCTGTCGAAAAAACCTGCCACCCGCTTTCTCCATCTGAGGGGCAAATACTCAGGAAGTGAACCTATCCCGCTTCATCTCTATGCCCTTCGCAAAGAAAAAAGCTCTGGCGAAGTTTTTTCATTTCGCCTGAAAGAAATGCCAAAAGCAGAAGCGCCTAGCCTGACCGTATCTGGTTTAGGTACCGATCTTGATTGGGTGGGCGGATTCACCTATTCGCCGAATCAAGCGGAAGCCTGGATCGACATCAGCTCTGCCTTTGAACGCCGAGGAGAGGTTACGATGCAAATCGTGATCGCCAGAGATATCCGTAACAAAGGAGATCAGATCCTTCCTGAAGCGGCCGAATGGAGTTCGGCAGAAATCGTCTCCTACCCCCGGTAAGCTCCCAAACGGGAGCGACTACTCTTCTGTTTTAGCTGGTGTTTCCGCAGTTCCTGCAGCTTTAGTCACGGAGATTGTTGCTGCGGTAGGAAAGCTTGTTGCGTTAGGCGTTACCGAAGCGTTCCAACCCTTTTTGAGGTCAGCGATAGTTTTTGTTTCACCATTCACCGTGACCTTAGTCTCGGCATCAATTAGAAAGGCGGTGGAGGCCTCTGCCCCTTTAGCTTTCACCGTGATCTTTTTGTCAGAAATATAACCGATTTTTCCTGTAACCGTTTCCGCAGTGGAGTTTGTTACAGCTGGCTTTTTGATCTTCGCAGGTGCGGGAGTCTCTTGGGCGAAGCCAAAGAATGTTCCGAGGGTGGTGAGAATTAAGAAAGCAGTTAGGTTTTTCATAAGAGTTTCCTTTCGTGTTATTGCCTAAATCATTTCAGATCTTGTCGCAGTTACAATTCTTTATTTTATGCGGTTTTCATACGCACAGGTTCCAGCCTCGGATTCAGGATCTGGAGAGTGAGAAGTGAAACTAAGTAGGCTCCCGCACAAAAAGCAAAAAGGATCCCGTACCCTGCCGAAACATTTCCAGACGCTTTATAGGAGTCGAGTAGCATTCCCGTGACGATTGGAAAAAGCATTCCTCCGATGGCTCCCGCCATTCCTCCAATTCCAATGATCGAGGCCACCGCCTGTTTAGGGAAAGAGTCGGATACGGTGGTGAATAGATTCGCCGAAAAGGCCTGATGCGCTGCTCCTGCAAGGCCGATCAAAAGGACTGCACCCCAGTCTGAAGCCCCCGTAACTCCCAAAATTGGAACGACACAAAGAGCAAACAGCAGCATTCCCGCTTTCCTTGCGCGATTCATCGACCAACCCATCTTAGCCAAATGCCCCGTCACCCATCCCCCCGCAATACTAAGAACAGTCACAATCGAGTAGATGGTAACGAGGAGTACCCAACTCTTTTTAATATCGAGTCCTCGGGTCTGCTTAAAGAAGTCAGGCAGCCAGATCAGAAAGAACCACCAAACAGGATCGGTAATCAGCTTGGGAATAATGAAAGCCCATGTCTGCCGATACCCCAAGAGTTGACCCCAGTGTATTTTTTCACTGCTTTCGGAAACTCCAGCCGCATCATCACTGCGAATCAAAGACAGCTCTTGGGAAGTGAGCCCCTTCATTTTTTCAGGAGGCTGAAACCAAGGGATCCAGAAAAATAGCCAGACAAGACCAGCCAGACCCGCCGCTATAAAAGCTGATTGCCATCCCCAGGTGAAAGCCATCCAAGGAACGATAGCGGGAGCGACAATTGCCCCCACATTAGTTCCTGCGTTAAAGATACTTGTCGCAAGTGCCCTCTCCTTCTTTGGAAACCAAAGCGCAATCGCCTTGATCGCTGCAGGAAAGTTTCCCCCTTCCCCAAGCCCCAAGGCCACACGCGCCCAGATAAAACCACCAACACTTCCCACCAATGCGTGTCCCATAGCCGCAACACTCCACGCTGCGATCGATACAGCGTAACCGATCTTTGTGCCAAAGCGGTCGATAAACCAACCAAAACCGAGCAGACTGAGTCCGTATGTTCCTTGGAAGGCTGAATTGACCATTCCAAACTCCGCATTCGTCCAGTGCAGTTGCTCATCCAGAATCGGCTTCAGAAGAGAGAGAATCTGACGATCGATATAGTTAATTGTCGTCGCAAAGAAAAGAAGAGCACATACCGCCCAACGATGTCCGATCAGTTTGGCAATGAGGTTCATAGCTTTGTCTCCTTCTTCCAGTATTTTTTGATGGCAGGCTTCAGAAGGGTAGTCATTTGATGATACCCCTTAACGTTGAAATGAAGCCCATCTTCAACATAAAGATCTACTTTCGACTCCCCTTCCGATGTTTGTAGTGCCGGATTCACATCTACATAAAAGACTCCATCCTTTTTTCGGCTGAGCTCCTCATATCCCAGGTTGACGGCATCTACCGCCTCCAACTGACCATCCCGGCGCTTCTGGGGGGAGCGAATTACAGAGACCAGCAACACACGGACCGAAGGATCAGATTGCACTACTTTCTTCAACCACTCATCCGTCCGTTGCAATACGGACGCAGATTCCTTCTTTCCCTTGATGTCGTTGCTACCGCAGTACCAGACGATTAACCCAGGACGACAAGGGGGCACGACTTGATCGAAAAAAGTCAACTGGTGGGATGTCTGCGATCCACCGAACGCCCGGTTGGTCACGGGAAGCGGAGCCAGATCGCTCACGGCATTCGTCCATCTCTTGAAAATGCTACTGCCAACCAAAAGAATTCCGCCGGGTTCTGGGGGAGGTAGGGTTGAAAACTTTTCCACCTCGCCTGCGAATTTACTGGGAACCGAAGACGAATTCCCCTCTGGCGATGCCCAAACAGCCTGACTAACAAGCAAAAAGCCAAGACAGATTAGAAATGTCCGAAACTTCATGGAGTTTTTACTTTGGGTTTTAGGTACTGATCTAACCAATCGAAAACCAGATCGGTGATATCCATCATCACTGGTCCGTCCTTTTTCATACTCACAGCTAAATCAAAGGTGTGCGGTGCATTGGGAATCAGAACCAAGGCATGGCGGTTCTCCGTCATCTTCCCTTTCAAGGCATCCACCTCCTCCTGATTGTTGATCGTGTATTCGGGACACGGGTTTCCCGCAGCCTCAAGCCTGGATCGCAGAACCTGACTCTGGTCCACTTTGACAGTTTCATCACCAGTTCCGTGAATTATCAACAACGGAGGCGTCTTCTCCCGGACGTAGCTGGTCGGTGAACCTTTTCGGTAGAGTTCAGGAGCCTCTTCCCG
>Ga0214921_10003389_pt1 | contig 24447 bp, 24 predicted proteins | sample LL1505_MetaG_FD_177992 | JGI IMG/M metagenome (GOLD analysis project Ga0214921, IMG submission 177992) | Freshwater microbial communities from Lake Lanier, Atlanta, Georgia, United States - LL-1505 | ecosystem: Environmental > Aquatic > Freshwater > Lake | place: USA: Georgia | collected...
TGAGGTTTTATTGTTGCCTTGTAGCTCTTTTCCTCGCGCTTGAACTGAGGGCCTTGTGAAGCGCGGGACGCCTGAGACACTCGGGTCAAGCCCGAGGGAAACAAGCCTGTTGCCGAAGAAACGACCATAACCTCATCAGCAGCCTCTATTCCACTTTTCACAAACTGCCTCATGGGCCCTGCTGGAAAGAGCATTCTATTACCAAACCCACGATCGCCGTCTACTACAGCCAAAATATAGTCTTTAATGAAGCTAGGGTTTTGCATCCCATCGTCAACTATAATTACATCAGGCGCTAGCTTTTGCAGTAAAGGAATCGCATCAATAACCTTCTTGGCCACTATAGTAGTACCATGTGCACAGAGCTCTAAAGCCTCATCCCCAACAAAATCTGGGCTCATATCTTTTGTAACAGCGGTTGGCTCTAGGTAACTACCATCATATCCCTTGCACAGGATTACGAATTTGATTTTATCTTCTTTAAAATGTCTAGCTAGCCAGATTGCTACTTGCGTTTTACCCGTGCCGCCGATGGTGATATTACCTATGCAGATTACTTTTGCAGGAAGTCTTTGGGGCTGATTTACAAGGCGACGTATAGTGGCGCCAAAAAAATATACTATTGAGAGGGGCAGCAATAAATAGGAGATTAGGGATCTATGCTGCCAGAATTTTGGGTAGTTGAGTTTGATCATGATCATCATGGATTTTGTAATAGCTTGCTCCGCTACGATTATGCGTCTGCAGCTATTTTTGTAAGGCTTAATGGGAGTCTTGAGCGGTGCATCATGTCCTGAAATTTAGGAAATGCCTCTTCTGAAGTATAAGCTTTACGCAAATCAGATAGCCATTTATCAGAAAGTCGCTCACCTTCTGAATCTTGACCAGTAACCTGGTCATATAAGGTAGATTCCTCCCCAGATAGGCTGCTCATGCCATCATTCTCGGTTCGTAACAATGATTCTCCAAACCCTAAGCACTTAAGTAGTTCAGCTTCTGTATTTTTTGCTTTGGGCATAGATTCCGCTCCTTGCTTCCCTCGGATATCAGCCTCGAAGAGAGGCTTTAAGGCTATATCCGAGGAAAATATACTAAAACTTATATCCAAGACCGACTGACAGCACTAAAGGATTAACTGGAAGCTTTGATGAGAAGGCATTGCCTCGACCTAAAAAACTGTCCTTGTATGTAATACGCGTAGTAACATAGTATTTTTTGATATCAACATTGAGCATCGTATCATCGTTCATAACAAAATTTACACCTGCTTGAATCACTGGCCCAGTAGCGCTTTTCACCTTGTATTCTTTTGCCCTAGTGAAGAAGTAAGTGCCATTATAGCCGCCGCCGACATAAGGCCTTATGGCTCCAAATGGCGCTATGTGATACTGCATTGTGAAAGTTACTGGGATTGCAAATAGATCCCTCTTTTTCCATGCGCTTGGCGAGTTGCTATAGTTAGTGGCAACTTGCGCCAAAGCTGAATTAGATCCTTTGTACAAACCTATTCCAACGCCAAGTTCGGCTGCAATATGATCGCTAAAAAATATTTCCGTTGCACCTTCGATTCCATATCCGTTTGATACAAAGTGAGTATTTTTTGCTGGTGATGCTCTACCCAGAATGCTTGTGGGAGCCGGTAGACCCTTTTGTTTTGCTTGCGACATTGCGCCAAAGCCGCGCAGTATGAAAACTATTCTACCTTCATTTTCATAGTAATCGCTAGAGTCATAATCATTATCCGCTACTGCGGCAAAACTACTTGTGCTAAAAGCCAAGATAATCATGGCCGTAGCAAGATTGTGTGATTTAAGCATAAAAACATCCTTTAAATATTATCTCTACAATACTACTACTATAATGCTCTGCATGTAAATCCTAAAAATAATAAAGATGACCTCAAAAGCTTGCTTAGTGCCAAAATTACCACAAAAAACAGAATTCCTTTGATAATTTTAAAAAACAATGTATTTTTTATCCGATAGAAAAAAAGTAACCAAATGAATAAAAATCGGCTCTATTTTATCGGCATTAGCTGGTTTGTACTGAGTTTAGTCAGTAGCGTTTGCAACGATGTTATATCAAAATATACTGGGATGAGGCTTCACAGCTTCCAGGTCTCGTTTTTTCGCTATTCTTGTGGCGCCCTGACCTTGTTGCCATTCATATTTTATTATGGGACTCATATGCTAAAAAGCTATAACCCATTTGTGCATATAACTCGTGGTGTACTTTTATTTTTCGGGATGACTGCTTGGACCTACGGCCTTACCATCGCGCCGATTAGTACTGGTACAGTAGTGAGCTTTACCATACCCCTATTTGTCTTGGTGCTTGCGCTATTTTTCTTAAAAGAAAACATTATTTGGCAGCGATGGGCTGTGACCTTGGCTGGTTTTGTTGGAATTATTGTGACTCTTCAGCCTCACGCGGCTGATTTTAACCCAGAAGTCATGATCTTTGTATTTGCCGCAATAGCCTTTGCTATGCTCGATATCATCAACAAGAAATTCGTTGTCGAAGAGTCCATGATTAGCATGCTTTTTTACTCTGCTATAATCACGACTATGCTCTCTATCCCTGGTGCCCTGATATATTGGCAACAACCAACTCTAGAAGAGATGGGGCTATTTTTAATTTTAGGAGCTAGTTCCAATTTGATACTCTTCTTGATTCTAAAAGCCTTTGCCCTTGTTGATGCAACAGCCTTAGCGCCTTATAGATATCTAGAACTCTTGATGTCTGCTTCTTTGGGTTACTTTTTCTTTGGCGACGTTCCAGCAAGCAGCACATGGTATGGGGCGGCGATAGTGATACCATCTACCTTGTTTATCATCTATTCTGAAAATAAAGCCGCTAGCGACAAACCCTAGGGTAAAATTTGCTAAAAAGGAACATCGCACTCAAGCAAGCTAAAAATTTCATAACGTCTCATCAAGGTCTCATAATACTCGAAAAATGCCTCTTGGGGTCCTAGCTCTGAACTTTCGGAGCTTAGGGTTTTTGGTGTATCATCACACTTTTTATGGACTTCTGGCCAAAGAGATCCCTGGTAGTGGGGTTCTGCTTCTGTCATTATGATATAGGAGCACATGCCTGATAAACACAAGGCCTTGAGAGCCAATATGGGCATCGCTATACGACTTTGGCTTGAAGCAGCTTTTTCTAGGTGGGCCCAGAATGATTCGACAATTCTAGATCCAATATATAGACCGGTAGTCGCTATTGCACTTGAAAATAAGGCTTCCTTAGACATGATATTGATTTTTTTAGTAGTCTAACTCTTGTTTCTGTCTTTAGCAATAGCTCTCATTGCCCTTTAAAGTTCTTATATGCTAATTTAGACAAATTATGTGGTAGCTATAAGCAGACAGGGAGTTAGTAACGGGAGTTAGTAATAAATGTCTAGACAAAATTTGACAAAAATATAGCTGAGTGATAGTCTGCGTGCTTTATGACGGTACTTATGCACCTATGACAAACAAATTTGGCGCCATCCCAATCTGGCTATTGCTTAGTCTCTTTGCGGTATCACATACCACCGAAACGGTCTGCACTTCAGCTCTTCCAGCCATAGCTCATGAATTTCATATTCTGGGCGGAATTGCTCAAAGATCTTCTAGTGTTTATTTTTTAGGATTCGCGCTTGGAATAATGACTCTTGGTAGAATCTCTGATCTTGTAGGGCGCAGGCCCATTGTCCTAGGTGGCTTAGCCCTCTACATATTATCTACAGCATTATGTTCTTACGCTACAAATATCGAGATGCTTTTGATCTTCAGGTTTTTTCAAGCATTTGGTGCAAGCGTGGGATCTGTTCTATCTCAGGCCATGGCTCGAGATTCATATAGAGGTTCAGCCCTTGCCCAGGCTTACGTCAGTGTCTCCTTCAGCCTCGCCTTCGTCCCTTCAATTGGATCGCTCGTTGGAGGATATATAGTCGAGAATGCTGGTTGGGTTTATAATTTTCGTTTTCTTAGTATCTGCGTATCGCTTTTGCTCATGATATGCGCATGGAGATTGCCTGAGACTAATAGATATATGACCGAAGCGCGCCTGGTTCGTTATTTTGAAGTATTTAAGTCAATATTGACTAATAAAGCAGTGCTGTTATATGCATTTATCATTGGTTCATTTAACGGCATGATGTTTGGTTTTTTTATAGAGGCGCCGTTTATTTTTATCGAGAAGTTTAAATTCCTCCCATCTGATTACGGAAAGCTATCTTTGCTACTTGCAAGTGCTCAATTAATTGGAGCCATTCTAACGCGTCAGTTAGTTAAGAGAAATATTGATAACAAGAAAATTATCACCATGGGACTTTTCTTAAGCCTTGCGGCCTGCTCTATATTCATAGCCAATATCTATTGGATGCAAAATGATATTAGCAAAAAGGTAGCTATATTATTGATTTTTGGGCCGGTGATGGCTCATAATGTTGGTCATACAATAGCAGTCCCACTCATTCTACGTTTTGCTCTTGAAGACTATAGTAAAGTTACAGGTACTGCTGGATCGATTTTTGGCTCCTTATATTATATTTGGGTTGCCTTGATAAATTTTACAGTATCATATTTACATGGCGTCTCAATCATGCCATTTGCCATATTATTTTTTACTTTAAGTCTTTCGTGCTTTATAGCATTTATAGTGATTCAGCGCGCTAACAGTATTGTGAATAATAGATTTAGAGAGTGAGTTTTACTATCATTTTTAAGCGCAGAGTTTTTGTCATAGACTTACGCCTCCTGTTCGTGATATAATGAAGCCGCTCAAGTGATTGAGATATGGTGATAAACGTTGCTTGTAATAGGGGTTGCGGACCCGGGGGCGGTACCCGGCGCTTCCACCACCCTACGCCAGGGCTTAGGGAGGCTTCTCTAGGTCTACATTATGGGGGCGAAATAGGATCGACGTGCTTTGAAAGAAGTAATTTTTACCCGGGATGATTCCGCCGAACCTTCGGGTTTTGGGTCAAAAAAAGTAAATGCAAACGACAATAATCGTCTTGCGGCTGTTGCTGCGTAAGCAGTAACAACCACGGAGCTGGGGGCTTGCTTAGCAACAGAAAAGCCTCGCTGCATTATTCATCTTTTTCTGTATATATTCAAGTATTACAAAGCATGCAAAATTACATAAATTATCCAAAACTAGTTGATGAAGCCATGAGAGACCTTGTAGTAAAAGTCTTGCATGAAGTAGCGTCAGAAGGATTATATGGTGATCATCATTTTTATATTTCATTATCGACAAAAGCCTTTGGTGTAAAGCTCTCTAGCCGTATGCGTGAAAAATACCCAGAAGAAATTACCATTGTGCTAGAGCATCAATTTGATAATCTTGTTGTTGAAAAAAATAAGTTTAGCGTGGCGCTCCATTTCGATGGCATAAGAGAAACAGTCGTTGTGCCATTTAGTGCCATGACAGCATTCTCTGACCCCAGCGCTAAATTTGCTATCCAATTTATAGGACTTGATCAAATACATAGCTCAGATACATCGCAAACAATGCATGTTTCTGAGGGTGTAGATTTAAGAGAGCCCGAAGCGGATGCTTCGTCTAATAACATCATCATGCTTGATAAATTTCGTAATAAGCCTAAAAAATGACCTTGCCAATAATAATCTACACAGATGGAGCATGTTCAGGCAATCCAGGTCCTGGAGGATGGGGTGCTTATCTCAGCAACAAGGATTATAAGAAAGAAATATATGGATCTGATACAGATACTACAAACAATCGCATGGAATTGATGGGGGCTATCAAAGGACTTGAGGCTTTAAAAAGGCCATCTAAGGTTGAATTGTATACAGATAGCGTCTATGTCAAAAATGGAATTACTTTATGGATAGATAAATGGCTTCAAAATAATTGGCGTAATTCGCATAAAGAGCTGGTCAAAAATGTGGATTTATGGCAAACTCTCTATGAACTTACGAAGTTACACGATGTAGCCTGGTATTGGGTCAAAGGTCACGGAAGTAGCGCTGGAAACAAGATAGCAGATGCTCTTGCGTGTAAAGGTAGAGACGAGGCAAAAAGAAATGTGGGATTTAAATAAGCTTTGGATTCGTTTAACAAGTAAGTTTATAGCCGAAGATAAGAGCGGCAATCAATATTTCGAGTCTAACAAACATGACTATTTGGGCAAAAAAGTCAGGCAAGTGGTTTACAAAGGTTCGGTAGAGCCATCGAAGGTCCCACCAATGTTCCATGCATGGCTTCATCATTTGACAAATGAAATACCAAAAGAGCCGGAGAGATTTACTTGGCAAAAAGACCATATAGCAAATTTAACAGGTACTAAACTTGCTTATTCCCCTTACTTGGGTGATAATAAAAGAAGCAAAGTAGCGTCAGACTACCAAGCCTGGCAACCAAAATAAGATAGCAAAGCATATGCAACAAAATATCATAGAGACTTTAGTTGGTTTTATAATATTAATAATAGCTGGAATCTTTTTTACTTTCGCCTATAGATCCAGCGGATCTTTGAGTCATGATCAGGGCTATAGCTTAGTCGCTAGATTTCAGAGCGTTGATGGAGTTGTAGAGGGTAGCGATGTTATGTTAGGCGGCATCAAGATTGGAAAAGTCGCGAAGTTAAGTTTGGATCCTGATACATTCGATGCCGTTATGAAAATGACGATTGATAGAGATGTAAAATTACCAAAGGATTCCCAGGCTAACATTAGCAGTAGCGGGTTTTTAGGTGGTAAATTCGTTGCCATAGTACCCGGCGGTGATGAGGATAATTTACAGAATAATGATCGGATTCAAAGAACGCAGTCTGCGATTAATCTCGAAGCCCTTATAGGTAAGTTTATGTACTCATTCGGAAACAACGGCAGTAGTAGTAGCGCAAAATAAACAACAAAATACAATCATCATGTCTCAAAATAAAGAAGAAGAACTAAAAGCTATGATGGCTGATGCTCATAGCACTAAGCGTGCCACAGTGCCTGCACTCGAAGATATTTTATATGATCCAATAAAGGTTCTTGATCACGGATTCATACGCGTGATTGACTATATGGGCGATGACTCAGCCATTGTTCAAGCTGCTCGTGTTTCTTACGGCAAGGGTACAAAGCAAACGAGTCAAGACCGCGGCTTGATAAATTACCTCATGCGCCATAGGCATACTACGCCATTTGAAATGTGCGACATCAAGTTCCATATCAAGCTCCCAATTTTTATTGCGCGTCAATGGATTCGTCATCGGACAGCAAGCGTCAATGAATATTCTGCTCGCTATTCAATACTTGGCAATGAATTTTATTTGCCAGAAAGAGAAAATTTAGCCGCTCAGTCTAAAACAAATCGCCAGGGCAGGAGTGACTTTGCTGTGCCAGAAGATAGGGCTAATAAGGTTTTATCGATCCTCAAAGCGGATGCGATGAATTGCTACGACCACTATGTTGGCATGATGAATGAAAACGAGGCTGGAGAGACTATTGATGAGAACACGATAGGGATTACTCGCGAATTAGCCCGAATGAATCTCACGTTAAATTACTATACTGAATGGTATTGGAAGATTAATTTACATAACCTTCTCCACTTCCTTGCGCTTAGAGCCGATAGCCACGCTCAATACGAGATCAGAGTTTACGCAGAAAAAATGCTTGATATTGTAAAGGCCTGGGTGCCTTATGCCTATGAAGCCTTTGCAGAGCATCGCATCCATGGAGCTAGTTTATCAAAAACTGGACTTGGCGTTGTAAAGCGCATGATTGCTGGGGAAGATGTAACTCAGGAAACGAGTGGCATGTCGAAGCGTGAGTGGGAAGAGCTTATGTCGGTGCTTCAAAATTAATCACCCACTATAGAGAATTGCAGGATCTCACGAGTTTAATAGAGGTTACAATCAATTCATCAGCGCTATTGAAATTCAAAGGAACAAACTAGCTCTGTTATTGGATGATGATTTTTCTATATCAATAGTCATCCTATTAGCTTATAATATGTCAAATACTTAGAACTGACATAGTCTATGGCAAAGCTACCTAGCAATCCAATGAAATTAGTATGGTTCTTCCTCAAAAAACAGAGGTGGAATGTTACTGCTATGGTTCTATTGTCAATAACCCTGGGTCTTATACCTTCCATCGGTAGCATTTTCCTTAAAAATATCATAGATAATGTCGAAAAGTTTAGTGCGACCAATTCATACAATCTCCTTGGTTCTATGGCCTGGTGGGTTGCTGGATATGCGCTTTGGTGGGAGCTGATAAACTGGACTTGGCGCTCATATGATTATCTCTATCTCAAGACCATGCCCAAAATCAAGGCTCAGGTTCTGGATGAATTCTATAACTATGTTCAATATCATAGCCATTTGTTCTTTCAGAATAATCTTACGGGTCATATCACTAACAGGATCACAGAGGCTTCTAGGTCATTTGCAGCTTTTATGTCTATTACCAATGAGAAGCTTATTCTCAAGGCCTCAATAATAACTGCCGCCCTAATCACTATGTACTCAGTACACCCTATATTTGCAGTGATTTTTGCTATCTGGGTGCTTGTCTTCTGTAGCATTAGTTTTTTCTTTTCTAAAACTATTAGTCAATATTCCAATATATATTCTAGCGACAAGGCTAATGTTGCTGGTACTATAGTTGATACTATAGTCAATATCGCCTCTATCCGAATGTTTGTGGCTCAGAGATTTGAGAGGAGACATCTTAGGGATTCAATTGATATCAGTGTGCAGTCGGAGCAGAATATGCAGTGGTTTTTATTTAAGCTGCGCTATGCTCTTGGACTATCATGCAGCCTTATGATACTTTTCATGCTCTATTATCTATGCGATCTGCGCTCTCAGTTTAAAATTACTGTAGGGGATTTTGCTTTAGTTTTGACTTTATGCGTCTCCGTTGCTGATAATATATGGGATTTGACCAGGGAAATTGGAAGCGTCTTTGAAGAATTTGGTGTTCTGCATCAAAGCCTTTCTCTTATAGAGCCATATACCATTGTCGATACCAAAGATGCGAAGGATATTGAGGTTACCGAGGGGAAAATTGAGTTTAGAAACGTTACATTCAGATACCGTAAGAATAACAATATTTTTGCTGATAAATCAGTCATAATAAAAGGCGGACAAAAAGTTGGTTTGGTAGGATTTTCTGGCTCTGGTAAAACTACATTTGTCAATCTTATAACAAGACTTTTTGATGTATATGACGGCACCATAGAGATAGATGGGCAGGATATAGATAATGTAACCCAAGAGTCTTTGCGCAATAATATTAGTGTGATACCTCAAGAGCCAGTTTTATTCCACCGCACAGTTATGGAAAATATCAAATATGCTAAGCAAGACGCTACCGATTCAGAGGTCTATGAAGCCGCAAGGCAGGCTCATATTCATCAGGATATTTTAGAGTTACCAGAGGGCTATGACACTATGTGCGGAGAGCGTGGCAGTGCTATTTCTGGTGGTCAAAGGCAGCGCATTGCAATAGCAAGAGCTATTTTGAAAGATACACCAATTTTGATTTTGGATGAAGCAACCAGCGCTTTGGATAGCATGACCGAAGGGCTGATACAAGACTCCCTAAAGACCCTCATGGAGGGCAAGACGGTTTTAGTTATTGCTCATAGACTCTCGACCCTGCTTAATATGGATAGGATATTAGTCTTTAATAATGGGACGATTGTGCAGGATGGAACCCACGAAGAATTACTCAAATCCAACAATCTTTACAATAAATTGTGGCATTCTCAGGTGCGTGGGTTTATAGCCGAGACCCCAGCTTAGTTTTATCAATCATTTTTGAAAAACCTAAGGTTCGTAAAGGCGCCAGTAAGCTCGCTGAATCCTTATCTCATCAGACTGAGCGACAAAAACAAAACCGCCCCGAGGGTAAACTTAAGATTTGCTGGATTGATCCCAGCACTTGATATTGCTTCATGTTCAAGAGGCACGATTACGCCAACTTTTTATGAGCAGCTTGGGTGAATGCTTAAGGGTCTTAAGGGTGTCTCACGAGACCCTCTTGTCAACCACGAGGAGGGGGCTCAAAGTCTAATAAACCTCTCCTCCTCCACCGCCATGCTCGTCTTGATGAGGCTTATCATTTGGCATATGGTTAAAAGGATCGTCTGGATCAAATACCTCCACATCCTCGTTTTCTATCTGCTTAACTGCTCCTGGAGTCTTGGCCGACTCTGGAAAATAGAAGGGCTGAGATGGAACATCTTTCATGGCAGTGGACATAAAGTCAATAAATACAGGCAGAGCAACCGTAGTGCCACTTTCCCTCTTGCCCAACTCTTTTGGACTATCGAAGCCGATATAAGTCCCTACTACTGCACTTGGAACGAAGCCTATGAACCATGCATCTTTACTAAGGTTCGTTGTGCCAGTCTTGCCGCCCATCACCTTGCCGAGTTTTTTGGCGCTAGCCGCCGTACCAGCCTCCACAACATTCTGCAGCATACCATTGATTGTGTAAGCCGCTGAGGGCTCGATAACTCTTGGATAATCCGCTAGTATTATCTCTGGCAGCTTTGTTGAAGCGATATTTTCTACCTCGCAGTTCTTACAACTGCCGGCCTCGCGCCTATATATGACCTTGCCATTGATATCCTGAATCAATTCTATAAATTGTGGCTTCACTAACTCTCCACCATTAGCCATAGCTGCATAGGCCGACATCATCTTATCGAGCTTAGTCTCTATAGCACCCAAAACCATCGAATAGAACCTAGGAGGGTTTTCATTGACGCCAAGACGCTTTATAGTCTCGGCTACAGCTCCAATACCTATCCTTTGAGCAACTCTAACAGTAATAAGATTACGAGATTTAGCAAGCCCTTCTCGCATAGTGATGTTGCCTAAAAAATCGCCCTTAAAGTTTTTTGGGCGCCAAGCTGGCATGCCAGGACCCTGGGATAGCGATATAGGCCCATCTTCGAATATGGCGTTAGGTGATATACCCCTCTCCACAGCCGCCAAGTAAACAAATGTCTTTGCAAGAGAGCCAGGCTGGCGCAGGGCCTGAGTCGCACGATCAAATTTACTCGTCTTAAAGTCGTAGCCACCAACCATAGCAAGAACTTGCCCTGTATATGGGTGCATAACCATCATAGCGCCATTGACCGCGGGAATTTGGCGAAGGCCATAGCCTTTTTCGAGTTCTTCAACAACTACAACGTCACCCTTCTTTAGTATCGTTTTAGCTGATTTAAGATTCGTCGCGGCCCACTTCATTTCGGATAAAGGAATCGAAGCAACTGTACCATTTTTTAAGCCAACTTTAGCACTAGCCTCTGATACTTCAAGTACCGCAGCCAGCTTATATTCCAAAAGAGCGGCTGGATCAGCCAATTCATTCAACTCTTTTTTCCAGTCTTCCATTTTGAGCTTCGTTGCGACAGGGCGCAGACCGTGTTTAAGGTCATAGTCACGAATGCCTTTGCGCAGAGATTTTTCAGCCTGAACTTGATATTTGGAATTGAGCGATGTAATAACGGTCAAGCCGCCATTATAAAAGAACTCGCTACCAAACTTTGCGATAATTTCTTCTCTTACTTTTTCTGCATAATAGTCAGCCGTAACCGTATCAGTTTTACTGCGCTTGATGATGGTTATTGGACTATCGATTGCTTCTCTTGCGGCCTGAGGACTTATGTAGCCATCCTCAGCCATACGAAGAATTACGTAGTCCCTGCGACCCTTGGCTCTATCATAATTTTTCTCTGGATTAAAGTTCGATGGTGCTTTTGGCAAAGCTGCTATATATGCAGATTCAGCAATGGTGAGCTCTTCAACGGATTTATTAAAATATACCTGCGCAGCTGCAGCAACGCCGTAAGCCCCACGTCCTAGGAATATTTGGTTCAAATAAAGCTCCAAGATCTGATTCTTGCTCATGGTCTTGGAGATCGTGTAAGACAAGATCGCCTCCTTGACCTTTCTAGCCAAAGAGCGCTCTGAGGAAAGCAAAAAGTTGCGCACCACTTGCTGTGTAATGGTTGAAGCCCCCTCCATGCGCTTGCCTTGGATGAGCTTAAAAATATTGGCTATTCCAGCGCGCACAACGCCCATAGCATCTATGCCTGGGTGCTCGTAGAAATTCTTATCTTCCGCAGCGATAAAAGCCTCAAGAAGCGATGGCGGAATTGTGCTAATTGGAACAAAGACACGATGTTCTTTTGCATACTCTTCCATTAGCTTGCCATCTGCGGCGTATATGCGTGTTACAGAAGGTGGGTGGTAATTGGATAATTGAGAAAAATCCGGGAGGTCTTGTGCGTAGTAATATACAAGCATCGCTGCGATGATAGAGGCGCTCAAGCCAAGAAGTAAGGCTATTTTGATACAAAAGAATAATACCGATCTTAGCACTTTGATTCTGCAGAGCTGTTACTAAAAGAGTTATAGCATACTTAACGAAATGAGTCAATCGACTAGAATATAAGAACTCCAGACGAAAAATGCTTGCCTAGCTTGAGCAATAAGGCAATAATGACCAATCACTTACCGCAGAGATTGATTGATGCAAATACTGAACTACCTACAACATCGTACAGTCCAGGTACTTCTGGCTATCAGTCTATATTTGATCTTCGCCGATTTTTTGCCCATCAATCTACAGCGCGGATTTTATACAGCAAGCCTCCTGATTAAAGACATCTTGGTTTGGACAATGCCACTTACTGTTTGCACCTTTGTTGCCAGTACAGTCCATTCTTTTGGCAAGAAAGCTTTGTTTTTTGTTATTATTTTAGTCCTTTTTGAAACCCTTTCCAATTTTAGCAGTGTTTGGTATGCCTTTTTTGTAGCTAAAATTGCTTCATCCTCAATCATTAGCTTTGATCAGGTAGCCAGCAGCTCCGACTTCACGGAGTTATGGCGCCTACCCCTTGTCAAGCCCCACTGGTGGTCGCCAGATAAAGGTGTCATGGTGGGTGTGATTTTAGGCTTTCTTGCGGTCTTGAGAGATAGCAAACCGATGAGTAATTTAATTAATATATGTAGTGATGGGGCTAAATGGATGCTAGCCAAAGTCTTTGTGCGTCTAGCGCCAATCTTTATCCTGGGCTTTGTTGTGCAGATGCACCAGAAGCAACTAATAGAGCATCTTATTGCAAATTATGCGGTCCTAGTTGGTTGGCTTATGCTATTCTTACTGGCATATATCATCATGCTATTTGCTATAGGAGCAGGATTTAAAGTCGCTGGTACTCTGGAACATATCAAAAATCTATTGCCCGCAGGTGGCGTTGCTTTAACTACTGGATGTAGTATGTCGACAATGCCATGGACCATTGCATGCACCGAGAAGAATTTAGAAAACACAGGACTCGCTAAAGCTATTATTCCTGCAACCACAAACATTCAACAGATAGGTGATTGTATTGTAAATAGTTTTCTATGTTTTGTGATTTATCAAAATTTCTATAGTCACAGTCCAGACGTCACTTTGTGGCTAGTTTTTAGCATAATGTTTGTTGCCGCTCGTTTTGCTACTGCGGCTGTCATGGGGGGCGCAATATTCATTATGCTGCCGATATATGAGGTATATCTAGACTTTACTCCAGAAATGATAGCAATTATTTTAGCTTTCAATGTGGTGCTTGATCCTTTGGTAACCAGCTGTAATGTCCTGGCTAACGGAGCTTTGTGTAGGGTGTTTGAGATGGTTTGGGGCAAGGTGGATGGCAGCAAACATAAGACTTTTACGGCTTAATATAGCATCCGACTGCCACTTCACCTTTTCCTTTGATATCTTAAACTCAAGCTAGGCGACTCATTGAAACTGCATCAAAGTTAGTCTTTTTTCTGCGAGTCGTCTATATAATCAACTTTTTGCGTTAGCTCTCTATAGACATTCTTGTTGATCTTGCGAGCTTGGTCTACAAGAAGAATTGGTATGCCGTCTCTGATTGGATAAGCAAGACCAGCAACCTGGCTTATTAGCTCTCCTGCATCGCGGTCATAAATGAGAGATGATTTAGTTAGCGGGCAGACTAAAATCTTTAGTAATGTTGATGAAAGTTCCATTTGTTCTTCTACTTAATTTGTTATCAAGATTTGTACTATAGCACACTTAATGATGACCTATCAAGTATTTTTTACATTTAATGAAATTAATTTAAGTGTTTGACCATGTCCCATGGTAAAGGTGATCCATCAGTTCCGCAGACGAGATCTCCAGAGCCATCGTACTCGGCAGCTAGTATGACTGATTTTCCAGAAACAAGTTTGACCGGCTTGATTTTTTGACCCTGATGAAAGAATTCTTTCGCTTGTTCGCGAGTAGTAGGGTTATTTTTTGATGCGGTTTTAGCTTTACCCATAATATCTATCCTAAATTATTAGAAGGTAATTAATGCACTTTTTTACGTAATTTGTCAAGTGAAAAATCATCAGTGCTGGCAATAGTCTTCATTCTGACAAAATTTATCTCGCAGTAGCTTGCTCATGATAACACATCGCCTGATCTCTCTAAATTTTGCTGCAAACTCTGGGCTTTCTTGTCTATAGTAGTACCTATTGAGCTCATCATCCATGCCAAGTTTATAGCCATTATTTAGCATAATAGGCTCAAAGTTGAGGTAGCCAAAAGCATTGGTAGGAGAACTACTTTCAATTATAAAAACCTTTGGCCTGAATGTTTTAAAGTCCAAGCCTTCAAGAACTTTGTCCTCGTGACCTTCTGCATCTATTTTTATAAAATCAATATCAGATATATTATGACTCTTAAAAGCTTCGGTTAGAGTAATTGCTTGTATCTCAATTTTCGTAGTTGCCGAAATACTTTTCGCCCTTTGTTCGATTCGCGGATCTATGCCCGCCCATCCCTTTATAGTGTCAGGGATATAAAGAATAACAGTGCTATTGCTACTACTTACAGCCTTATTGATATTTATGTCCTTTGGTCTATATGTCAGAAATTGATTATAGAATTCGACCTGAGGCTCAAAGTTCATGCCACTCCAACCTTTGTCATGGAAGTATTTTGTAGCGCTGCCATTATGGGGGTGATGGGCACCAACATCCACATAAAATCCTTTATCTGCGCCTTGAAAGACATAGGACAATATATAGTCCTCATAAAACTGACTAAATAACCTATCTTCTGCGCCATCGAATTTAGTTTGTGGGCATTGGTCTAACCTCTTTAAATAAGATATACCTCTCATAAATCTTTCGCCATAAAGAGCGAGCATGCCCCATATGATAAAGAGTAAGTAGATAGTTATTAGAATACTACGCACATAAGGATTTTTCATTGCGATACTATTTAATTAATAAGCAGCCTACTCAACTAAGGCTTATGCAAAATCAGAATAGTGCCATCAACATCTTTGACGCGCAACGTAGTACCAACTTCTTGAGGCTCAGTAACGTCTGGATCAAGCCTGGCATTCATTATAGTGCCAGACCATTTTACCTGCCCAAGCCCCCCGCTTGGCCTCAGCGGACTTCCGATGACTTCAACATCATTACCTATAACATCGGATGTATTGTTGGTTGTGGGCTTATTATAGAGATACTTCTTAAGAGGTTGCCATAGCATACCAAACCATAAAAATGAAAAGAGGGCGAAGAGAGGGTATTGATAATGAATTATTTCTGGATACCAAGATATGCTACCAGCAATCGTTATGGCACCAAGGCCTATGAATAAAATACCGAGTCCAGGAACAAAGAGCATTTCAAAAAGTACGGCAAGAAAGCCTAATATCACCCAATATTCTGGAGCGCTTAAATTATATTCCATATTTCCTCATTCAAATTAGCGCGACGTGATAGCATTGTCGAATTTGGAGAATCCTATCAAGGCAATGCTGGTGGCGGAGCGTCATGAGCCTTCAGCCTCAAATACTCAATCACATTTGCAACATCTTCTGGCTTAGATATGCCAGCAAATGACATTTTAGTTCCAGGTAAGAATTTACTTGGCTTGTGAAGCATGTGGAATAGATCCTCGTAATCCCACTTACCACCCTTGGCCATCATAGCAGCTGAGTAGTTATAACCTTCTGCAGAACCTTTTGCTCTGCCAATTACATTCCATAAATGCGGACCAACTTTATTAGGACCGCCTTTATCCAAACTATGACAAGCCGTACATTTTTTGATTATAGCTTCTCCGGCCTCGGCATTGGCTGTCTTCATAAGAGCTGGAATGTCAAGCGGAGCTTCTGGCTCTGATGGAGATGCTTTATCTGCATCATGAGAAACGGCAATTTCATAGCCACGTTGCTTTGGACGTAGGTTTGGTTTGTAGAGTACATTGACAATGGTGCCAGCGACCATAGCGACTAAGCTAGCGAGTAATATAGAGCCGGCAATTTTATTCAGTTCAAATCCAGACATGGTTCGTACGATATTTATAACCAGCCTAGGATAGCAATAATATATTATTTGGGCAAGAATTTTCCTAGCCTATAGTAATTTGCTTATCCCAGGCTTGATGCGAGCCTAATCAAGAGCCTTGCATCAAGGGCAGGAAGTGGGTTCTATTAATCCCTATACTTTCGCTGAACAATCTGCTATAAATACATCATCTTTAATTTAAAATAATCTAAAAATATGTCATTTAATATAGAAGCCCACCACGATAAGCTATTGTTCATACCAATTGGTGGCTCAAACGAAATAGGTATCAATGTTAATCTGTACCACTACAAGGGCAAGTACTTAATTGTTGATTGTGGAAGCGGCTTTGCTGATGATTTTCTACCCGGCGTTGATATGTTAGTAGCGGACATGAGCTTCATCGAAAAGAACAAAAAAGATGTTTTGGGCTTGGTTCTAACTCATGCTCATGAAGATCACTTAGGAGCAGTACAGTATCTATGGAACGATATCCAGTGTCCAATATACGCAACGACCTTTACAGCGAATTTCCTAAAAATGCGCCTATCTGAATATAGCTTTGCAAAGCAAGTGAAAATCACAGAGGTAAAACCGGGCGGCAAGATTGATCTTGATCCTTTTAGTATAGAAATGGTGCCATTGACTCACTCTGCGCCTGAGATGCAAGCTTTGATGATTAGAACTGAAGCTGGTAATATAATGCATACAGGCGATTGGAAATTTGATGATGATCCACTAGTTGGACCCGCCTCTGACATTGCAATGCTTAAAAAATGTGGCGATGAAGGCGTTCTGGCTCTAGTTTGCGATTCTACTAACGTCTTTAACTCAGGAACCTCCGGTTCAGAAGGTGAACTGCGCGAGAGTTTGGTGAAAATCATCAAATCTTGCAAAAAAATGGTCGTAGCTACAACATTTGCATCAAACTTAGCTAGGTTAGATACCTTGATTCACGCAGCAGCAGAAGCGGGCAGAAAAGTTGTCCTAAGTGGTCGTTCTATGCATAGAATGCACACTGTAGCACAAAGCTCTGGTTATCTGGTAGATATTGCTCCTATAGTTGATGAGCGCGATGTCGGAAGACACAAGCGCGAAGATTTGCTTATTATAGCAACTGGTTGCCAAGGCGAGCCAATGGCCGCCACAGCAAAGATGGCTAGCGGATCTCATCACAGCATAAGACTTGCTCCTGAAGATACGGTCATATTCTCATCGAAAATAATTCCAGGCAACGAAAAGAAAATCTATCGTATGTTCAACCACTTCGTTCGTTCTGGCATTGAAGTCATAACCGAGCATGATCATTTCGTTCACGTATCGGGTCACCCAGCCGTAGAAGAGCTGAAAAAGATGTACGAACTAGTGCGTCCACAAGTTGCCATCCCAGTTCACGGTGAGCCTGTGCATATACATGAGCATGCAAAATTAGCTCGTGCTTGTGGCATTAAACATGCCGTTGAAGTTGAGAACGGTAGTGTGGTTTTATTGAATCCCGATGACCCAAAAATCATCGGTACTGTGGAAAATGGCTATCTAGGAGTTGAGGGTAACTATCTGCTGCCTATTGACTCCCCTATCTTCAAGGCGCGTAGGCGCATGCGCGACGATGGTGTTGCCGTTGTAACAGTTGGTTTAGGATCGCATGGGAAGCTCGCTATGAAACCTACTGTATCTATACCTGGTTGCCTAGACCCTCAAGAAGATGCCGAGTTGCTAAGAACTATCAGAGATGAAGTCGAAGAAGCTGTTAGCTATGCAATAGGCAGCAAGCAGGCCAAAAAGGATGTTAATATAGAAGATACAGTAAAATCAGTATTGCGCCGCATTCTTCGCGAAGAAGTTGGCAAAAATCCTATGATTATTGTACATGTTGAGAAGGTGAGTTGATTAATTGATCCAAGTAAATCCATCTCCTGATAGTTGGATTTACTTGGTAAAAATCCCCAATTTTTATAATAAAACACTTGTTTTGGTAAAAAATACCAAGTAAATTCATTTGATAGCAGCTGGATTTACTTGGATAAAAAAATGCTAGAGCGCCCTGATATTATATCCCAAATAGATTTGTTTTTTGAAGTAATGCCTATCTGCGGGATCCTAGGGCCTAGGCAGGTTGGCAAGACAACTTTAGCGGAGCTTTATAGCAAAAAATTCACTAATTGCCATCGTTTTGACTTAGAGGATCCATACGATCTTGCTCTTTTGCGCAATCCAAAAGCTTCCTTGGCAGATCTTAAAGGCTTGATCATTATAGACGAGATACAGCGTCTGCCTGAACTCTTTCCATACCTTCGAGTATTTGTTGATCGAAATCCAGATATAAAAATTCTTATTTTAGGAAGCTCTGCTCCAAGTTTACTAAGACAATCTTCAGAAACTTTAGCTGGTAGGATTGGATATATTGAACTCACACCATTTGATCTCTTGACTGGAGGCGATCAACCCAGGTTATTTACGCGAGGCGGATTTCCAAAGTCATATCTTGCAAATACATGGGATGCTAGCAGCAGGTGGCGGAAATCTTATATCAATACATTCTTAGAACAAGATTTAGCCGCTCTTGGTTTTGATATTACCACGCAAAACATGAGAAATCTATGGACAATGATTGCCCATTACCACGGAAACATAATGAATTACTCTGAGTTTAGTAGATCGCTTAGCATGTCAGAAGGCACTATACGCAAGTACCTACATATACTCGAAAACTCATTTATGGTAAGAGTCCTAAGGCCATGGTTTGCTAATATAAAAAAAAGACAGATCAAATCGCCAAAAGTATATATAAGAGACAGCGGACTCCTCCATTCTTTACTTAGAATTGAAGAGGAAGATATTAAAATGCATCCTAAAGTAGGCGCGGCTTTTGAAGGATTTGCTCTTGAGGAAGTTATTAAATCACAAAAACTTGATGCGTCTGATTGCTATTTTTGGCACACCCAGAATGGTGCAGAGCTAGATTTATTTGTGGCGCATCATCCTCAGAAAATAGGTTTTGAATTCAAATATACAGACGCACCAAAAATCACAAAATCTATGAGAATAGCCAAAGAAGATCTTGGTTTAGATAAGTTATATCTAGTAACTCCTCATAGCAAAGATGCGGACCTAGGTGAAGGATTCGAGCTGATTAGCCTAAAAACTTTAGCAACAAAAGCGGTAATCAAATGATCGACACAGCACTAATCTTCGCAGCTGGCTTTGGTAAGCGCATGGGAGCAATCACCCAAGAAATCCCGAAATCTCTCGTCAAAATCCATGGTAAACCTATTCTATATTACACATTAGAATCGGTATTACGAGGTAGCTTCAAACAAATCATCATTAACACCCACTATAAAGCTGATCAAATCAAGGCTGCCGTAGCGGCCTTTAACAATCCAACAGATACAAAAATCATACTATTGCACGAGCCAGTCATCTTGGAAACTGGCGGCGCCGTTAAAAATGCTCTCAAGTACATAGACCAAGACATGGTAGCAACTATAAATAGCGATACGATAATTGATTCAAAGCGTAATTTTTTTGGGGATATGCAAACTGCCTGGGATCCAGAGCGCATGGATTTTATGCTGCTCTTGCATGAAGTTGGTAAAGCTATTGGCTATACGGGCGGTGGAGATTTTGATTTGCTAGATACGGGGCGTATATATAAGCCAGAAGGAGCAAGGCAGTTTAAGTATATGAATGCAGGCTCCCATATCCTAAAGCCATCAATCATTGAAGCTAATCCAAAGGATGTATTCTCACTTGGGGATTATTATAATGGAGATAGGCTCTATGGAATTGTGAATGAAGGAAACTGGTATCATGTTTCTTGCCCTGAAGATATAGCTGCTACCGAGCAGCATCTTTTAAAATAAATATAATATCTTGGCATATGACGAGCGAAACCAAAAGATTAGCCAAGGCCATAAGCGATTCGGGCTACTGCTCCAGAAGAGACGCAGAAAAGCTCATAGTAGCTGGCAAAGTATCGGTAGATGGCAAGCAAATCATCACGCCAGCTTTTAATGTCACGCAGGAAAATCGGGTCGCAATAAATGGCGCCCCTATCGCCTCGGTTGATAAGGCGCGCTTATGGATATATCATAAGCCAGCAGGTTTAGTTACGACGCATCGCGACGAATCAGGGCGCCCCACGGTCTTTCAAAATCTCCCAAAAAATCTTCCCAGAGTCATCTCGGTTGGCAGGCTTGATTTAAATAGCGAAGGGTTGTTATTGCTTACTAATTCTGGAGATTTAGCGCGCAAATTAGAGCTGCCATCAAGCGAGCTTTTGCGTGTTTATAAGGTCAGAGCCTATGGAAGATTTGATATTAGAGCTCTTAAATCAGCCTGCAAAGGTATCAAGATAGAAGGCGAGTATTATAAACCAACTTCGATTGAGCTTGTTTCCCTCGGGCTTGATGCGAGGGCCTCAGGAATTTCAGTTGCACGAGACCCTCGCGTCAAGAGCGAGGGAAATAATTGGTTCGAAGTGAAGTTAAAGGAAGGAAAGAATCGCGAGATACGCAGGATTTTTGAGCATTTTGGGCTTGAGGTCAATCGCCTCATACGCCTCTCATATGGCGATTGGAGCCTGGGTAATTTGAAGGTTGGCGAGGTTAGGGAAGTCCCGATAAAATGAAACGTGCGCGTCATTGCCAGAAGTCTGCTAGCAGACTTCGTGGCAATCCATGGTAGCCTGGGGTGTTTATTATAAAAGAAGGCTTTCGATACTCTGACGGATGGTTTTTTGCATATCGTCAGGGCCTTTACTTTGTTCATTAATCCTCTGGCTTCTTTAGGCTACCATGGATCACCACGGCTCATGCTGCCTGCTACGCTAAAGCTACTCAGGACAAGAGCATGAGCCTCGTGATGACGACTGCTTGTTATTGCCAGACTCCTGGACTTGAGACGATAAAATAGTTTGTTTTGGGGCTAGTTTATGATAGGCTCGGGTTTGTATAATTATAGTATTATGGGGGTATTATGGCTAAGGCGATAGACGTGCTGCTAGCAGCAGAAGAAGATAGTAAGGGGGCATTGAAAAATGGCTCTTATAATACCGATCACATGCTCACATCGGAGCAAATAAAATCAGCAGCTCTGGTCAGGATGGGCTTCAATGTAGGTGAAGACGACGAAGATATTGCTGATAAGCTTCATGTCTTTCCTGTTTCAGCGCATGAGCGCGTAAGTTTTGATAACAATATCCAGCTACAAGAAGCTCTGACGGCTTGCAAGCAAGGAGAGTCTGCCGCTTTTAATATAGCTGGTCATCAACATCATGTCGCAGTTAAGTTGGTACCAGAAGCAACGGACCCACTAAAAGTATCTGTACATTACTATAATCCTACAATTTTAAAGGCGTTAACGAAAGCGGAGCGGGGTGTTAAAATAGCCGCTCAAGTCGCTGAATTAAGAGAGCTAAACAAAAAACCTGTATTAGCTGACGGCAAAAAAGTTGATCAGATGACTGACGAGGAGATGCAGCTTATTGCTACTCAGGCTGTTGATGAAGAACTCAAAAAAAACCAAGATCATTCGAATTTAGGGCGGGAATTTGCAAAGCAGCTTCTTGCGCACCTAAAAACAAAAGGATTGTCATCGCAAGATGCCGAGGTAGTAGACGACTCAAAAGACCACCAGCATAACAATTGCTGCGGACTTGCTGTTGCCGATTATATAGCTGGCACAGAGCCTCAAGCTGGTATGTCTAGCGAAAAGAGAGAGGCTTACTATAAAGACATGGGCCAGAAGACTTTTGAGGCTATCGCGAAGGCTAAGGAGCTGGAGGCGGCAATAAAGGCCAGCTTACAAGAGTCTCAAAAGATCGCGGTAAAGCAAGTGGAACACGATTCAGATTGGGTGTTTGTCGACTCAGCGGCAACAGTAAAATCAGAAATGGAGGCAGCAGAAATTGCCGCAGCGGTAGCGCAAATAGATGCTGTATATGTAGCGCAAGCTGATAGCAGCACCCATACTATCGCAACAAATCTTTTAGAAAGCGCCAATATTAAAGGTGACGTCACCAAAGACACAGCACTTAAAGCGCTAAGAAATAGTGGGCTTTTAGAAGAAAAAGACCTGCAGCAAATCACCAAAGAACTTGATCAGCATATGAAGAGCCCACCAACAACATATTCGGCAAAAGATTTGGTCGCGCTAATGCAGAAAACTAGCTTTGTACGTGGTCAAGCATCAGCTTACGGTCAATTCAGTCCTACAAGCACACCGACAGTAGGGGGCTCTAGAGCTCCATCGCAAGGTCAAGGTCGCCAATAAATGCTAACAATAGTCCTCTCTTGCATCGTCCTCTCGCTTCTCTTTGCCCCTATAGGCTGCGCGCTGCTTTGGCAGCGTCAGGCCTATTTCTCTGATGGCCTTGCCCATGCATGTCTCCTTGCTGCCGCCCTAAGCACCTCATTAAGTTTGCCACTATTTATAACAGCTCCAATCATAGCTGCAATATTTGCGAGCCTCGTTATGATAGCCAAAGATAAACTCAGCAGCAATTCGGCGATCAACCTCGTCTCAAGCACGATGCTAAGTCTTGGCATAATAATAGCGAGCTGCTATCCTGGTAGCGTAAACTTAAACGGACTGCTACTTGGCGATATACTATCCATAACTCAAAATGACCTTATAGCCCTTGCTGCCATTTGCCTTGTTACGAGCTCATTATTATTCTGGAAGCTAGATGTTATAATACTAACCGCCCTCAATACTGATTTAGCAAAGGTGAGCGGCGTCAATACGAAGGCTTTGGAGTTTATATTTTTGGTGATGGTGGCAGTTAGCTTGGCTGCTTGCATGAAAATTGTCGGGGCTCTCTTGAGCTCAGCAATGCTACTTATTCCCGCGGCCGCAAGCTATCACATAAGCCGCAGGCCAGTTCAGATGATAATCTTCAGCATCCTGATTTCGATAATAGCTAGCATGGCGGGGCTGGGCTGTTCATTTTATTTTGACCTACCAACTGCGCCATGCATTATTTTAGGATCCAGCGCGCTCTATCTCATGGCAAGATGGGTGAGGTAGATCCCTTTTGTCATTACCGAAGGGCTTTGGTGAAGAAGCAAAGGAGTCTCTAAGTCATTGGAAAACTTTAGCTGAAGCAATCTAGTTTTTTACTTGGTTGCTTCGTCATTGCCCTCCTCGCAATGACTGGTAATGCTTAACTTAGTGGCTATGTCCGCCTTTTCCACTAAGCTCTTTAGCATGTGGCGGCGGGGGGGTTGGTTGCCCAGACCCCTTTGCTAAATTGCTCTTCAACTTATCTACGATGCTCTTAAGATCCCAGCTACCTTGCACTTTCTTCTCAAGAGATTTTCTACTAAATAACTCCGTCAGCCTTTGCCCGATGCTCAATTTGTCTTTCATTGCCTCTCTGACAATAGCTCCGGCTGCTTCCTTGAGCTTAGCCTTATCGACTCCGGCTGTCTCCAAAATCAAGATAACATCCTCCTTCATCTCATTTTTTTTGGCTTTATCTACCTTTCCCTTGAGATTTGTTTTCTGATTCTTGAAATATTCATCCAGCTGCTTGGAAGCATATCCTTGTAATTCTGGATTATCAGCATCTTGGGCTTTCATTATATCGATTTTAATCACAATCTTTTTGACTTCGGCGCTTAAGAGCGTTTTTGAGTCGTTCATATGGAGAGCTTCTTTAAAGAGCGCAGCACGGCCATTTACAAAATCTTGTTGATCTTTTGTGCAACATGCATCCAAAAGACGATTCAATTTTGCTTGATCAATCGAAAGTTCCGTTGAGTTTTCATTGTAAGTTATATACTGCGCCGCAAGCTCAGCAAAAAATTCCCTTCTCTCTGCCTCATTGGGATAGGCATCTTTTGCTATAGTTGTAATCTTATCGCTTCTTTTTGGACTATGTTGCTCAGACATCGAATTAGATTTACCATCTTTAGCAGATAAATCTTGTAGCGCAGACTCCCCCCCCTTATCATTGAGGATAGCTTCTACTGGTTCTTTCACAACGCCAGCCATGATACTTGCTTTGAAGGTCACAAGTTTATTATCTGGATCTAATGTGCGCGCTTCGGCGGGAAATTTATAACTCCTTGCCTCCTCATAGAGATTATTGTCTTTAA
>Ga0214921_10003390_pt1 | contig 24444 bp, 19 predicted proteins | sample LL1505_MetaG_FD_177992 | JGI IMG/M metagenome (GOLD analysis project Ga0214921, IMG submission 177992) | Freshwater microbial communities from Lake Lanier, Atlanta, Georgia, United States - LL-1505 | ecosystem: Environmental > Aquatic > Freshwater > Lake | place: USA: Georgia | collected...
AGGTTGGGCAAGTTCAATCAGTTGATTATCTAGCGCCGCATCTAGTCCATGATCCTGCTTGGTTGTGTTGTGCAATGCACTTTCTACATCCGGGCGAACCAGCAACGGCTCAAGGTTTAAGCCAGCCGCCTTCCAGTGATCAACCGCCTTGCGCGTATCTAGGAATTCAACATGTCCAATTGCTTCCTGCAAAGTGCGGAAACCGAGTTGTGCCAAGATTTCACGAACTTCTTCGGCGATGTATTCAAAGAAAGTTTCTACGAACTCTGGTTTTCCAGTGAACTTTTTGCGTAGCTCTGGATTTTGAGTTGCAACACCAACTGGGCAAGTATCCAAGTGACACACGCGCATCATGATGCAACCAGAGACAACAAGCGGCGCAGTCGCAAAACCGTACTCTTCAGCACCTAACAAAGCTGCAATTACAACATCACGACCAGTTTTCAACTGACCATCAGTTTGAACAACGATGCGATCGCGCAGACCATTAAGCAACAAGGTTTGTTGAGTTTCTGCTAAACCAAGTTCCCATGGCGCACCTGCATGCTTGAGCGAAGTAAGTGGTGATGCACCTGTTCCGCCATCGTGGCCTGAAATCAAAACAACATCTGCGTGAGCTTTTGAAACACCGGCAGCAACGGTTCCGACGCCAACTTCAGCAACTAGCTTGACGTGAACTCGTGCATTCTTGTTTGCATTCTTAAGGTCGTGAATTAACTGTGCCAGGTCTTCGATCGAATAAATATCGTGATGAGGAGGTGGTGAAATTAATCCCACACCAGGCGTTGAATAACGAGCCTTAGCAATCCATGGGTAGACCTTGTTACCAGGTAATTGTCCACCTTCTCCTGGCTTTGCACCTTGAGATATTTTGATCTGAATGTCATCACTATTTACAAGGTAATTACTTGTGACACCAAAACGACCGGATGCAACTTGCTTGATGGCAGAGCGCTTTGAATCGCCATTTGCCATTGGGGTATTGCGTTCTACTTCTTCGCCACCTTCGCCGGTATTAGATTTTCCACCAAGTCGGTTCATGGCGATTGCAAGAGTTTCGTGAGCTTCAGCTGAAATCGAGCCGTACGACATAGCACCAGTTGAAAAACGCTTAATGATTTCACTGATTGGCTCTACTTCATCAACTGAAATAGGTGGATTTACTCCATCTTTAAATTGGAACAAACCACGAAGTGTCATCAAGCGCTTGCTTTGTTCATTAACGCGATCGGTATAGCGCTTGAAAATGTCGTAGCGCTTATTACGCGTTGAATGTTGCAAAGTGAAAACTGTCTCTGGATCAAACAGGTGTGGTTCGCCTTCGCGGCGCCATTGGTATTCCCCGCCAATAGGCAAGCGCTTGGTTCCTGGAACTTCTCCCCCAGGTGGATAAGCGATGTGATGGCGCGCGATGGTTTCGTCCGCAATCACATCAAGTGAGACTCCACCCAAGCGAGATGTTGTGCCTACAAAGTATTCGTCGACCACTTCTTGCGAAAGTCCAATAGCTTCAAATACTTGCGCACCTGTATACGAAGCGATGGTGCTAATACCCATCTTTGACATTACTTTTAGGACGCCCTTGCCAAGACTCTTGATCAAATTCTTTACAGCCTTTTCCGGAGTGATTCCGGTGATAACACCTTGAAGTACTAAGTCTTCGGCCGATTCCATTGCAAGGTATGGGTTAACGCATGCAGCTCCATAACCAACAAGGAGCGCGACATGGTGAACTTCGCGGACGTCGCCCGCTTCAACAACTAGGCCAACACTGGTGCGGGTCTTTTCGCGAATTAAATGATGGTGAACAGCAGAGGTTAGAAGCAAAGATGGAATCGGTGCGTTCTCAGCATCACCATCACGATCGGACAAAACAATAATTCGTGCACCATCTTTAATCGCTTGTGAAACCTCTGCTCTGATTTCGGTCAGGCGTTCACGCAGAGAATCTCCACCATCTGCGATGCTAAACAAGCCTCGGACCACATACGCACTTAAGCCCGGATAATCGCCATCGGCATTAACGTGAATAATCTTTGCTAATTCATCATTATCAATGACTGGAAAAGCAAGTGAAATCTGACGGCAACTACTTGGTCCTGGATCTAAAAGATTGTGTTCAGGACCCATTGAGGTTCCAAGACTTGTCACTAACTCTTCACGAATCGCATCTAGTGGCGGGTTTGTAACTTGTGCAAACAGCTGTGAGAAATAATCAAAAATCAATCGTGGCTTATCAGAAAGTGCCGCAATGGGAGTATCAGTTCCCATTGATCCCAGCGGTTCCATGCCGTTCTTTGCCATTGGTGTAACCAAAATGCGCAGATCTTCTTCGGTGTAACCAAAAGCTCGCTGGCGTCGAACAACTGATGAGTGTGGGTACACAATGTGTTCACGTGATGGAAGTTCGCTTAACTTAACAATTCCTGCATGCAGCCAATCTCCGTACGGAGCTGCATTTGCTAAGCCATCTTTGATCTCTCCATCTTCGATGATTCGGCCTTGTTCAATGTCAACCAAGAACATCTTGCCGGGTTGTAAGCGACCCTTACGTTCCACATTTTCTGCGGGAATATCTAGTACGCCAACTTCGGAAGCTAAAACAACTAAGCCATCTTTGGTAACCCAGAAACGAGATGGACGTAAACCATTTCGATCAAGTACTGCACCTACTTGATGTCCATCAGTGAAAGTTACGCACGCTGGTCCATCCCACGGTTCCATCATTGATGAATGGAAGGCATAAAAATCGCGACGGTTCTGCGGCATGGTTGCATGGTTTTCCCACGCTTCTGGAATCATCATCAGGACTGCATGTGGAAGTGAACGACCACCTAAGTACAACAGTTCTAGAACTTCATCAAATGATGCTGAATCCGAACCCGACATTTCAACAATAGGAAACAGCCGCTTGAGATCACCGGGAATCAGATCGCTTTGCAGCAAAGATTCGCGAGCGCGCATCCAATTGCGGTTTCCTTTAACGGTATTGATTTCTCCATTGTGGGCAATGAATCGATACGGGTGTGCAAGTGGCCATGACGGAAAAGTGTTGGTAGAAAAGCGTGAGTGAACTAACGCAAGCGGAGATACAACGCGCTCATCAGAAAGTTCTGGGAAAAATTCTTCTAGCTGACCAGTTGTAAGCATTCCCTTGTAAACAATGGTTTGAGATGACAGTGAGGGAAAGTACAAATCCAATCCGTGTTCTGCGCGCTTTCTGAGACAAAAAGCGAGGCGGTCAAGTGCGATCCCTGTTTCACCATTCTTGCCGGCAACAAATAGTTGATGAAACTCTGGCATAACCGATAGCGCAGTCTTTCCCAGAGATGATGAATTGATGGGAACTTCGCGCCAACCCAAAACAACAAGACCCTCTTCATCTGCAATCCGAGCAATCTCGCCCTTTACATCGGCGCCCTTTGCAACAAATGCGATTCCGGCAGCGTAGGCATTAGCTGCTGGAAGTTTGAAATCAACGACTGCTTGAAAATAAGAATCTGGGATGCGAATGAGAATTCCGGCACCATCACCGCTATCTGGTTCGGCACCTGATGCGCCACGATGTTCCATATTGCGCAAAGCTGTGAGCGCTTTGGAAACGATCTCGTGTGTTGCAACTTTGTTGAGCGTCGCAACCATGGCAACGCCACATGCATCATGTTCTGAGGCAGGATCGTAGAGTCCTTGTGCTTGTGGATAATTGGATGCAAGTACCATGGGTGCGCTCCTACGGATTTGTCCTGACAAATAAAGGGACAACCTTGGCCCGTCGTGCGTAATACCTCTTGCTTAGTGGAAAAGGGTAGCAACTAGTCAGCAGAAGGGAAGCCTCAAATTGAAGAAACTAGAGGCCAGATATGTTGGCGATGCGGCCGATTCCCGCGGTAATCAGCATTCCGAGTGAGCCACCGATAAGCACTCGCACCGTTGGGCGCAGCAGTTTGGAGCCCGCGGTGCGTGCCGATACGACTCCGGTCAGCACCAATCCCCCCAGCGTAAATAGAACGATGCTCCCTGCCTGTGTACCAAGAGTCGGCGCGAAAGCCCCGGCAAATGGAATCAGTCCGCCGATAGTAAATGACAAAGCCGAAGCAATAGCTGCCTGAACCGGACGGGCCTTGGTATTTGGGTTCTGCCCTAGCTCGTCGCGCAAGTGTGCTTCCAGCGGATCTTTACGATGCATTTCAAGTGCGACTTGAAGTGCCAGCTCTGGCGATAAACCGCGACCAATGTAAATATGCTGAAGCTCAACTAATTCTGCTTCTGGATCTGCCGCAAGATGCCCAATTTCAATCAAACGATCTGATTCTTCAACATCATTTTGAGAGCGAACAGAAATGTATTCACCCACCGCCATAGACATTGCGCCCGCGGTAATTCCGGCAACGCCAGCGGTGACAATAAAATCTTGTTTACCGGCTGCAGCAACACCAATCATTAATGCGGCGGTCGAGACAAGGCCATCGTTTGCACCAAGTACTGCTGCGCGAAGCCAACCTGCACGGTTAGTACGATGTTGCAAATTTCGCTTGTAGACCTCGTCCAAACTCATAAGTGGGAGCCTACCTGAGCCTTACTGATTCTTTTTGGCGGCGCGAGCAAAATAGAGCCCAGCCCCCAAGCCAACGAGAAGGCTTACCCAGACATTCACGCGCAACCCAGCAATTGTGTTCGCTGTGTCAATACGAATGAGTTCAATAAAGAAGCGGCCTAAACAATAAGCCCCGACATATAGTGCGAAACTTTGCCCGGCCTTGAAACTTTTCCCAAACTTTAAAATCACTATCGCAATCAAAGTGCACCAGATTGCTTCATATAAAAATGTTGGGTGAAATGATTCAAATTGTGCGTATCCATTTGGTCGATAACGCATTGGAATCTCAACGGCCCACCAGGTGTCTAGTGGCTTTCCAAAAAGTTCCCCGTTAAACCAATTACCAAAACGGCCAATAGCTTGAGCAAAGAGAATTCCTGGAGCCAATGCATCAGCAAATACGGCAAATGACGGAAGTTCAACTTTTTTAGCTAAGGATCTATAACGAAGATACGCGCCAAATAAACCAAGGGAAATCGCACCCCAAATACCCAAGCCGCCTTCCCAAATTTTGAAGGCATCAACTGGAGAACCGCCTGCTCCAAAGTAAGCATTAGGTGATGAGACCACATGGTAAATACGACCGCCGATTATTCCAGCAGGCACAGCAACTATTGCTACTTCAGAAACAATTGATTGACCTTGAAGCGTTTTGTATGGAAAACGCTTTCCGCCTAACCAAATCGCTATTGCTATGCCAGAAATAATGCACAGTGCGTAATAGTGAATAGTTAAGGGACCAAGCTCCAGCACCGATTGTGCTGGAGTTGGAAAAGCCACATTCAAGTTTTAGCCAGCCTCTACAGCTGCTTTAAACTCGTTTAGATCGAAGCCGTTTTGTGTACGTTCCCACTTCTTGCCGTTAATGAAAACAGTTGGAGTTCCTTGAACACCGAACTTTTGCATCGAATCATAATTCGCTTTTACTAAATCAACCTTAGAACCTTTAGTGACGCAGTCTTCAAATGACTTGGATGTGATGCCGATTTTCTTTCCCATTTCAACCAGAGTTTTATTACTCCAGAACCCTGAATTTTCTACAGTTGATTGAACCGCATAAATTGCTTTGTGGAAATCTAAGAACTGACCCTCATCTGCTGCACAGAAAGAGGCATTCGCCGCGCGAACTGATTCATCACCTAGGAATGAAAGTACGTGATAACGAACAGTTGCCTTCTTTTCGCGAACAAGTGATTCAATGTATTCCCCATTAGCATCCTCGAATAACTTACAAACTGGACACTGTGGATCTTCCCAAACATCAATGGTTTTAGTTGCTCCAGCATTAAAAGCAATTGAAGAACCATTTTCGGCATCAATTGTTGAAGTAACCGCTGGCTTTAGCTTGATTCCATCAAGTCCTGCAAGAGAAGCCGTTGTTTTATCAGTTTGACCAAAGAGAGAGAAAACAATTCCGGTAACCACAACAAGTGCGACCATCGCAACTACAATCCAACGGGTAGTGTTATCCGCACTCTTTCCAGCTTGCTTGGCCATTATTGCTCCTCGATTAATTGGTTTGGTGTCACATCACTTGAGTTGATGTATGGGAGAAAGTATAGATAAAAGGTGCCAAGCACCAAGTCCAAACTCGGCTTGAATTCTGTGAATTAGGGGCGAAAACTAGCGCCCTTCGCGTACACCAAGGGCCAATTCGCGAGCTAAATGCGAGATCGCATCCAAGCCTTCTTGCTCACTCTTTGCATCAAGAAGTAACTTGATAAATGCCGAACCAACGATCACACCATCGGCATAGGCCGCAAGGGATTTAGCTTGCTCGCGCGTTGATACTCCAAGACCAACTGATATCGGCAACTTGGTGACATCACGAACGCGGGAGACTAAATTACTGGCATCAGTTGAAACGCTCGTGCGTGTACCTGTAACACCCATCAAGCTTGCCGCATAAACAAATCCGCCGGTCTTGGCGGTTACTTCTGCAAGTCGAGCATCATTTGTACTAGGTGCAACCACGTAAATTGGATTGATTTTGTTTTTACTTGTTGCTGCTAACCAACGGTCAGATTCTTCAATCGTTAAATCAGGAGTAATAACTCCGGAACCTCCATTGTCGGCAATTGATTGTGCAAATTCGTCGACGCCATAACGCTCAATTGGATTCCAGTATGTCATTACTACTGCTGCAACACCGGTGTCCGTTGCGGTCTTGAGGGCGGCAAAAACATCGGCTGCACCTGTTCCGCCCTTGAGCGAAATCTCTGCCGCTTCTTGAATTACCGGTCCATCCATTACGGGATCGCTGTATGGGAAACCGATTTCGATTGCATCAACGCCGGCATCTGCCAACACTTGAATCGCTTTGGCACAACCAGCCTGTGAAGGAAAGCCTGCAGGAATATAAGCAATTAATGCGGCCCGATTTTCAGAACGTACCTTGGCCATTACCTCATCTAATTGCGTCATTACAGCGGAATTCCAAAGTATTCGGCGGCGGTTTGAACATCCTTATCTCCACGACCAGAAAGATTAATGAGCAGATTTGCTTGTGGGCCTAATTCTTGTCCAACAAGAATCGCACCAGCTAAGGCGTGCGCAGTTTCAATCGCAGGAATAATTCCTTCCGTTTTGCTGAGCAACGAAAATGCAAACATCGCAGCGTCATCATTAATCGCGCGGTATTCAGCTCTACCTACATCATGAAGATATGCGTGCTCTGGACCTACACCTGGGTAATCCAATCCCGCTGAAATCGAATGTGATTCGATGGTTTGCCCATTTGCATCTTGTAGAACGTAGGAACGAGTTCCATGGAGAACACCTGGAGTGCCTCCAGTAATTGTCGCCGCATGACGCCCAGTTTCAACGCCATCGCCACCGGCTTCAAGGCCAATGAGTCTTACCTCAGTATCTGGAATAAATGCGTTAAAGATGCCGATCGCATTTGATCCACCGCCAACACACGCTAAGACCGCATCAGGAAGTCTGCCAGTTAGCGCAAGCATTTGTTCGCGAGATTCTTCGCCGATAATTTTGTGAAAGTCACGAACCATCGTTGGAAATGGATGCGGACCAGCAACTGTTCCGAGCATGTAGTGAGTGTCGGCAACATTTGTCACCCAATCACGCATGGCTTCATTGATGGCATCTTTAAGTGTTCTAGAACCTGTAGTCACAGGTACAACTTGCGCACCCAACAACTTCATGCGGGCAACATTTAATGATTGACGACGAGTGTCTTCTTCGCCCATGTAGACAACGCAATCAAGACCCATCAATGCTGCAGCCGTTGCAGATGCAACACCATGTTGGCCCGCCCCTGTTTCAGCGATGATGCGTTTCTTGCCCATTCGCTTTGTAAGTAAGGCTTGACCTAAAACATTATTGATCTTGTGTGATCCCGTGTGATTGAGATCTTCCCGCTTAAGAAAAATTCGAGCACCACCAGCGTGTTCTGAAAATCGCTTTGCTTCTGTGATGATGCTGGGGCGGCCTGTGTAAGTTCTATGGAGCTCAGCGAGTTCGGCTAAAAACGCTGGGTCTTTTTGCGCTGTGTTGTGAGCGATTTCAAGTTCATTGAGCGCACCAATTAATGCCTCTGGCACAAAGCGTCCGCCGTAGTCTCCGAAATGTCCCGCGCTCGTCATTGTCAAAGCCTACCGAGCAATTGATTGATCGCAACAGATGGAGATCCTGAGCGCACAAGTGCTTCACCCACCAAGATAGCGGTTGCTCCACACTCTTGGGTAAACACGACCTCTTCGCGGGTAGAAATACCAGATTCTGCAACTCGTGCAATTGTCGAAGGAATCTGCGGAATTAATTCAGCAAATGCACGCGCATCTACTTCTAGGGTTTTAAGGTTTCTGGAATTTACGCCAATGATTTCTGGAGAAATTTCCAACGCTCTTTCAAGTTCATCATTGGTGTGAACTTCAATCAGCGAACGCATGCCTAGTTCAGTACTTAAGTGAAAGTAATCTTCTAGCTGGTTTTTACTCAAAGCTGCAACGATAAGAAGTACAACATCTGCCCCATGTGCGCGAGCTTCATAAAATTGGTACTCATCAACCATGAAATCTTTTCGAAGAATTGGAAGATCTATGGCCCTTCGAACCGAATCTAGATCTGCCAGGTTCCCACCAAAACGGCGTTGCTCCGTCAGCACGCTCACTACTTGAGCACCCGCTTCTTCATACTGCGCAGCTAAGCCAGCTGGGTCAGTTATGGTCGCTAACGCGCCTTTGCTCGGTGAAGAACGCTTCACTTCTGCGATCACTGACATTTCAGAAGACATCAATTGAGGTAAACAGTCACGGACAGCAGGTGCGGTTTCTAAAGCCTCTTGTAACTTCCCCATTGGTAAACGTCTAGCCGCCAAATCTTCGCGAACACCTTCAATGATTGAACTTAAAACGCTCATGGCTTCTCTTCCACTGTTGGGTCAATCCCATGATCAAGTGCGCTCCAGGTATTGAGTTCACGTGGTTTACGGTCATACCTTGTCGAAAGTTTTAAGCGCTTAGAGATAACGATGACTAGTGCAAACACGCACACCAAAGAAATCAGCACCGGTAAAAACTCTTTCATCGCTGGCCCGCCAAACGATTTGCCGCATGTACCGCGGTTAACACTGCAGCAGCTTTATTACGGCACTCTTGGTTTTCAGATTCCGGATCAGAGTCTGCTACGACTCCCGCACCAGCTTGAACATAGGCAGTTCCCTTGTAGAGCAATGCGGTTCTAATCGCGATACAGGTGTCTAGATTTCCAGTGAAGTCGATGTAACCAACGATTCCTCCGTAGACAGCACGTCTAGTTGTTTCTAACTCTTCAATGATCTCCATAGCCCGTGGCTTAGGTGCACCTGACAAAGTTCCCGCCGGAAAAACTGAAAAGAGCGCATCTACCGGTGATGATTTTTTAGAAAGCTTTCCGATTACAGTCGAAACGATGTGCATCACATGTGAATAACGTTCGATATGCATAAAATCAATTACTTCTACACTGCCAGGCGCGCACACTCGCCCTAGATCATTTCTGCCCAAATCGACAAGCATTAAGTGCTCTGCACGCTCTTTAGGGTCTGCCAGCAGCTCTTCAGCTAAACGATGATCTTCTTCAGGATTTGCTGATCGCTTACGTGTTCCGGCAATTGGATGAATCATTACATCCTCTTGATTAACTTTCACCAACGCTTCAGGGCTAGATCCAACGATTTCGATTCCATCTGTAAAGCGGAACAAATACATATACGGGGATGGGTTATTCAGTCGAAGCATGCGATAAACATCTATGGCATCGGCAGAACAAGGCATGGCAAAACGTTGTGACAAAACAACTTGAAAGGCTTCACCTGCCAGGATTTCTTCCTTCACGTGCGCGATGTTTTTCTTGTACTGCTCGGCAGAGATATTGCCGGTGTAGTCAGGTAATGAAAAGTCAGGAATCGATGCAGCATCACCCGGGATTGAGGTAGCTAAATCAGCCTGCATGCGATCAAGTCTTTCGATACATGATGCATATGCTTCATCAATGCGATCATCACTGCCATCCCAATTGATTGCATTTGCAATTAAAGTAATGGTTCCTTCGCTGTGATCCATCACCGCTAAGTCACTTGTCAGCATGAAAGAAAGTTCCGGCAGCGGAATATCCTTCTGCGACAGTGATGGAAGTTTTTCCAATCTACGAACAACGTCGTAGCCCATAAACCCAACTAAACCACCGGTCAATGGCGGCAGACCTGGGATCTTTGGTGAACGCAAATGCGCTGCAGATAAACGCAGGGCTTCCAATGGATCAATACCTGTTGGCGCACCAGCAGGAGCTGTCCCCTGCCAATAGGCCACACCATCTTTTTCACTTAATGTCGCTTCACTGCGAACTCCAATAAAGGAATACCGCGACCAGGTTCCACCGTGTTCGGCAGATTCTAGAAGAAAGGTGTTAGCCGCACTCTTTGCTAACTTCTTGTAAACACCCAGTGGTGTTTCAGAATCTGCCAGAAGCTTTCGCGATACAGGTATAACATTGGAAACTTTTGCATAAGCGCGAAACTCTTCTAGATTCATTTTACGATCGCAGCTCTAGTGGGGTATGAAAACAGCTTTGTTCGCCGGTATGGCAAGCAACTCCGGTTTGAATAACTTCAAGAAGTAAGGCATCTCCATCACAATCCAATGAGATCGCTTGAACGTGTTGAAAATGTCCAGAAGTTGCACCCTTGACCCATAGCTCGCTTCGGCTGCGAGACCAATATGTTGCTTTGCCGGTGTCGAGCGTTAACTGTAGAGATTCTGGATTCATATACGCCAGCATCAAAACTTCTTTACTGGTTGAATCTTGGACAATTGCGGGAATCAAAAGGTTTGGATCCTTCAGAAGAGCAGTTACCTGCGGATCCAGAGTAGTCATGTGCGTATTCTGCCTTACACAGTGGCAACGGCGCGCACCGGATAACTGTGCTTACCCAGATAGCGCTTCACATCCCCGATTCGGTGAACTCCAAAGTGAAAGACACTTGCCGCCAGTAGCGCATCTGCGCCCGCATCAAGGGCGGCAGAGAAATCTTCTAGCGAGCCAGCCCCACCACTAGCAATCAATGGCACCTTCGATACGCCGCGCACCGCGGTAATCATTCCAATGTCATAACCAGCACGAGTGCCATCTGCATCCATTGAATTAAGAAGGATTTCACCGACTCCCAGTGCGCACGCTTGCTCTACCCACGCAAGTGCATCAACGCCGGCGCTTTGTCGGCCACCATGTGTTGTTACTTCAAAACCAGAATCAGTTCGAGCTCGTCGTGCATCAACCGATAGCACCAAAACTTGAGAACCAAAACGATCAGCGATCTCGGCAATTAATTGTGGGCGCGCAAGGGCTGATGTGTTAATTGAAACTTTGTCAGCACCTGCTCGCAGCAATCGATCGACATCTTCAACATTTCGAATTCCACCACCCACAGTAAGTGGAATAAATACTTGCTCTGCCGTACGTCGAACAACATCAAGGGTTGTCTCACGTCCCGCCACACTTGCGGAGATATCTAAGAAAGTTAGTTCGTCAGCACCTTCAGTGTTGTACAGCGATGCCATTTCTACTGGATCGCCCGCATCTACTAGATCTGTGAAATTTACACCTTTAACTACGCGTCCATCGGTGACATCAAGGCACGGAATAATGCGAACTGACAGGCTCATTTACCGCTGACCTTCAGTGCTTCTTGCAGAGTAAATTTTCCGGCGTACAAAGCTTTTCCGACAATTGCACCTTCCACACCTGTACCAACAAGTGCGGTTAATGCGGCGATGTCATCAAGGGAAGAAATTCCACCACTTGCAATAACTGGCTTGCTTGTCGCTGCACATACTGATTGCAAAAGTTCTAAGTTAGGTCCACCTAAGGTTCCATCCTTAGCAACATCGGTTACGACATAACGTGCACAACCATCACGATCTAGTCGGGCTAAAGTTTCAAAAAGATCCCCGCCTTCTTTTGTCCACCCACGTGCTGCCAAAGTATGACCACGAACATCTAAACCAACTGCGATTCGATCACCATGTTCTGCAATTACCCGCGCAGTCCATTCGGGATCTTCAAGTGCAGCGGTTCCAAGATTGACCCGACGACAACCTGTGGCAAGTGCGCGGCGTAAAGATTCATCATCACGAATGCCACCCGATAGTTCGACCTTGATATCTAATTTTCCGACAACTTCTGCCAGCAGCGCTGAGTTTTCGCCGCGGCCAAAAGCTGCATCAAGATCTACCAGGTGCAACCACTCGGCTCCGGCTGCTTGGAATTCAAGGGCAACATCTAACGGTGCTCCGTAAATGCTTTCCTTGGCTAGTTCGCCTTGCACCAAACGAACTGCGCGACCATCTTTCACATCTACAGCTGGCAATAGTTCTAAATAACTCATAGTGATCCCACCCAATTCTTAATAAGGGCTAGTCCGGCACCACCAGATTTTTCTGGGTGAAATTGCGTAGCGCTGATATAGCCATCTTCAACTGCTGCAAGAAATTTTTCTCCGTGCGTGCTCCACGCCTGTGTTTTTCCAACCGCAACCTTTGCCGCATAAGAGTGAACAAAGTAAAAGGATTCAGTTTCAATACCTTTAAACAAGATTGAGTCAGAGTTTGTTTCGACAGTGTTCCAACCCATGTGCGGCAGTATTGGTGCATCTAACTTGGAAACTGTTCCATCCCAAATACCAACACCAGCATGGGCGGTGTTTTCAGAGTGTTCTGTGCCTTGGCTAAATAAAATTTGCATACCAATACATATTCCTAAAGTTGGACGCTCTTTTGCTAAACGTTCACGAACAATGTCGCCGCCGTCAACCGCGTTTAAGCCATTCATGCACGCAGCAAATGCTCCGACACCTGGTACAACTAAACCTTCGGCTTCTAAAGCAACTCTGCGATCTGAGGTAACAACTACATCTTTTCCAGAAGTCGCAAAGGCCCGCTCTGCAGATCTAAGATTTCCAGAGCCGTAGTCAAGAATTGCTATCAAAGAGAACCTTTAGTCGATGGAATTCCGGCAACTCTGCCATCTAGTGAAACCGCATCGCGAAGTGCGCGAGCTACTGCTTTAAATTGTGCTTCAAACACGTGGTGTGCGTTGCGACCTTCAAGAACACGAATATGTAATGCGATGCGCGCTTCGGCAACAATTGATTCCCAGATGTGCTTTCCAAGAGTCGTATCAAAAGTACCAATCAGTTCCACGATCTCTGGTTGACGGTGCACAAGGTATGGACGACCGGAAAGATCAACTGCGGCCTGAACTAGAACTTCATCTAGTGGAACCATGGAATCTCCGAAACGGCGGATTCCTGCTTTGTCCCCCAGTGCTTCACGTAGCGCTTGCCCGAAAGCAAGAGAAGTGTCTTCAACTGTGTGGTGAGAATCCACATCTACATCACCTGTTGTTTTAACCGTTAAATCAAAACCTGAGTGCTTACCTAGCTGAGACATCATGTGATCAAAGAACGGAACACCAGTGTCAACATCGATGATGCCTTGGCCATCTAGATTGATCTCAACCAGAACGTGTGATTCCTTGGTCTTTCTTTCAACGCGTGCTGTTCTCATGGCTATCTCCTTTAAATGAGCTCTTTGAGGGCTGAAACAAATAATTGATTCTCGGCTTCATTGCCAATTGTGACTCTTAAGTACCCTGATAATCCCACATCTCTAATCAGAACACCCTTTTCTAGCAAGGCTGCCCACAGTTGTGGCGGATCCTGCTTAAAACCGGTGAAGAGAACGAAGTTGGCACTGCTTTCAATTGTGGCAAGACCCATGTCGTTAAGTGCCTTAACTATCTGAGCTCTGGCAGCAATCAAGGTTGAGACACCACTTAAAAGTTCTGCGCGGTGATCGATAGCAACCTGAGCTGCCGCTTGGGTAAGTGCACTTAGGTGATACGGCAGTCGAACAATCATCATTGCATCTTTAACTGCTACATCACTTACTAAATACCCCAGTCGTGCACCCGCAAAAGCAAAAGCCTTGCTCATGGTACGAATAACAATGACATGTGGGTTGTTAGCAATCAAAGTGACTGCAGATACTTCTTGTGAAAATTCTGCATAAGCCTCATCTACAACTAACAATCCACCAACCTGCTTGGCTGCATCTGCAAGTTCTTGAATGGCATCAATTGTCACCGCACCGCCTGTTGGATTATTGGGTGTTGTGATAAAAGTCAGAGTTGGCTTGTTCTTGATTATTTCAGCCACTGCACCGGCGGTGTTGAGTGAAAAGTCGGCGTTGCGCTTTCCATCAATCCACTGCGATCCTGTTGTCTTTGCAATCAACGGGTGCATTGAATACGACGGGGTAAATCCTAAAACTGGGCCTTGGGCAAAAGCTAAAAAGATTGACTGAATAATTTCATTAGATCCATTGGCCGCCCAAATGTTGTCGGCAGAAAACTTTGTGGCACTTTGCTCATTGATGTACTGAGCAAGTTTTTCTCGTAGCGTTGTTGCATCACGATCAGGGTAACGATTCAGATCAGCAGCAACTTTTGCAACAGCATCGGTTATAGCTTTTTGCAGGGCCGGTGAAGGTGAATAAGGGTTCTCATTTGTGTTAAGTGCAGCTACAGCTGGAACTTGCGGCGCGCCGTATGGTGACAACGGACGCAGCGTTTCACGCAAAGGCAACCAAGTTGGCCAGGTCATCAGAGATTCTCCAGACGCACAGTCATTGCTTCACCGTGGGCGGGCAAATCTTCCGAGTTAGCTAAAACCACGACGGTATCAACAATGTCAGTAAATGCTTTTTGGTCGTATTCGATAAAGTGCAATCCACGCAAAAAGGTTTGCACCGAAAGCCCACTTGAATGACATGCGCAACCACCAGTTGGCAGTACGTGATTAGAGCCGGCCGAGTAATCACCTAAGGAAACTGGTGAGAACCTTCCGATAAATACTGCACCCGCGTTTCGAATCTTTGCGGCATCACTGCGTGTGTTACGGGTTTGAATTTCAAGGTGTTCGGCAGCATATGCGTTTACGACATCTAAACCTTGCGCCATGTCATCAACTAAAGCAATGGCAGATTGAACTCCAGAAAGAGCAGTTTTGATTCGATCTGCGTGCTTGGTAGCTGCTACGCGAACCTTCAGTTCAGCTTCAACGGCTGCAGCGAGTTCAGGTGAATCGGTAACCAAAACCGCGGCGGCAATAACATCGTGTTCTGCTTGGCTAATCAAATCTGCCGCAACATCAGCCGCGATTGCTGAAGAGTCCGCCAAAATTGCAATCTCGGTTGGTCCTGCTTCTGAATCAATTCCGATGACGCCACGTAATGCACGCTTAGCTGCCGCAACATAAATGTTTCCGGGACCCGTAACTAAATCAGCCTTTTCGCACACGCCATCCATTCCGTAAGCAAACAATGCAATCGCTTGTGCTCCCCCAACGGCATAAACTTCAGTGATACCGAGCAAAGCACATGTTGCAAGAATTGTTGGGTGTGGCAATCCGCCGAATTCTTTTTGTGGCGGTGATGCAACTGCAATGGATGCAACCTTAGCAATTTGCGCAGGAATTACATTCATCATGACGCTACTTGGATACACCGCGCGACCACCAGGAACGTACAAGCCAACACGATCAACTGGAATCCATTTTTCGGTAACTGTTCCGCCATCAACAACGGTTGTAGTTTTCTCGGTACGCAGTTGATCGTTATGAACTTTAGTAATTCGCTTAATGGATACTTCTAGCGCGGTGCGAATCGCTGGATCTAATTGTGCAAGAGCTAGATCCAGTTCACTTTGGGCAACTCTGATGCTGGTTGGCTTAACGCCATCAAACTCTTGTGCCAAAGAGATCAGATCGGCTTCTGTTCCATTCTTTACTCTGGCCAGAATGGGCTCGATCAGGATCATTGCGTCTTGAACATTGAGCGTTGCTCGCGGCAATTCAGCGTTGTATTGGGCTTTAGACAGCGATCGTCCGCGCAGGTCAACGGTACGAATCATTAGGCAATTGTAATGGCTAGGCGGTCGGCCTCGCCCATTGATTTAAACCAGGCAGTTAGGACCCAGAATTGATTTCAAATCAGCGCTCAGGCTTGGAGATGATGTGATCAATGCATCAACCTTCATCACAGTGCTGCTTCCATTATCAAGTAGCTGCAGATGAACTTCACGCTTTCCTGGATGTGAACGCAAAATCTCTTTGATTCGATCCACCACTGGTGGTGTGCACTGCTGAATCGGAAGCGAAATAACCAATGGTCCAGTTGGCCCTGCACTGATATCTGGCATAGACATTTCAAGTGCGGTAAAGCGCAGCGCATCTTCGCGACGATCAACTCGTCCCCTGATCGTGACAATTCGGTCTTCAGTCAAGGACATTGAATATTGGTTGTAGGTATTTGCAAAGAACAGAACTTCAAGCGCACCTTCTAAATCTTCAACGGTTACTACCGCCCATGATGCGCCCTGACGTGAAACTTTGCGGGTAACACTTGTGATCAAACCACCGATTGTCACAATTGATTCATGCTGTGCGCCTTCATCAACTAATTCACTGATAGACATATCTGTATTGGCTCGCAAGACATGTTCAACGCCCAGCAAAGGATGATCAGAAACATAAAGGCCCAACATTTCGCGCTCGTAAGAAAGCAACATCGCTTTATCCCATTCGCCGGTTGGTACTTCAATATCTAAACCAGAAACAGCCGTGACCGCTTCCCCGCCGAAGAGATCAAATTGTCCAATTGCTTCAGCTCTTTTGGATTCGATGACTGAATCAATTGCTTCAAGGTGAACGGCAATCAAACCTTTACGAGTTGAGCCAAGTGAACCAAAAGCACCAGCTTTGATCAACGATTCAATTGTCTTTTTGTTACACACTTGCGCATCCACCTTGGCCAAGAAATCTCCGAAGGATGTGTAGCGACCTTTTGCATCACGTGCGTTCTTAATTGATGCGACTACGCCTTCGCCAACATTTCGAATTGCAGCCAGACCAAAGCGGATATCAACACCACGTGGGGTGTATTCAGCATCTGATTCATTAACATCAGGTGGCAACACTTTGATGCCCATGCGACGACATTCAGATAAATACAACGCTGACTTATCTTTGTCATCTCGAACCGAAGTTAAAAGCGCTGCCATGTATTCCGTTGGGTAATTAGCTTTTAGATACGCAGTCCAATATGAAACAACTCCGTAACCAGCAGAGTGGGCACGGTTGAAGGCGTAATCAGAGAAGGGAATAAGAACTTCCCATAAGCGCTTAATTGCAGCTGTTGAGAAACCGTTTTCCTTCATTCCAGCTTCAAAAGGAACATACTCTTTATCCAGAATTTCCTTATTCTTCTTACCCATAGCTTTTCGCAAAAGATCTGCGCGACCTAAAGTAAATCCCGCCACCTTTTGAGCAATCGCCATAACTTGCTCTTGATAAACAATTAATCCATAGGTATCGCCCAAGATTTCTTGCAGCGGAACAGATAGTTCTGGGTGAATAGGCTCTACGGGCTTGCGACCATTCTTGCGATCTGCATAGTTGTTATGTGCATTTTCTCCCATAGGACCTGGGCGATACAGCGCGATAACCGCAGAAATATCTTCAAATGAATCTGGAGACATACTCTTTAGAAGTGCGCGCATTGGCCCACCGTCGAGCTGGAACACACCTAAAGTATCGCCGCGACTTAAGAGCTCATAAGTTTTTGGATCATCCAGAGTTAAATCTTCTAGAACTACATCTTTGCCCTGATTGGCTTTGATGTTGAGCAAGCAATCATCAAGCACAGAAAGGTTTCGCAGACCCAAAAAGTCCATCTTGAGCAAACCAGTTGCTTCGCACGCTCCCATATCAAACTGGGTAATGATCGCCCCATCAGCTTCACGGCGATGAATTGGAATCACATCAAGTAACGGCTCACGCGAAAGGATGACGCCTGCAGCATGGACTCCCCACTGACGCTTCAATCCTTCTAGACCGCGGGCAGTATCGACAACACGCTTTGAATCTGGATCGGCGTTATACAAAGCGCGGAATTCGCCAGCTTCGCCGTAACGATCATCCTTAGGATCAAAAACTCCACCGAGTGAAATATCTTTACCCATCACCGAAGGTGGAAGTGCTTTGGTTAGCTTTTCACCAACAACGTATGGATAACCAAGAACTCGAGTTGAATCTTTAATCGCCTGCTTAGATTTAATTGTTCCGTAGGTAATGATCTGAGCAACTCGGTCTTCACCATACTTATTGGTTGCATATCGAATCATTTCGCTGCGTCGGCGTTCATCAAAGTCCAAGTCGATATCAGGCATAGAAATACGCTCTGGATTAAGGAAACGTTCAAACAACAAACCATGTTCTAGTGGATCAAGACCCGTGATACCAAGTGCGTAAGCAACAAGTGATCCGGCCGCTGATCCACGACCAGGACCAACACGAATACCAACCTCTTTCGCATGACCAACAAGGTCGGCAACAACAAGGAAGTAACCCGGAAAACCCATCTTCTCCATGACGCCAAGTTCATATTTCAAACGTTCTTCATGTGCGGGGGTAACGCGGGCACCAAGGCGTTGCTTTAAGCCACGCTCTGCCTCTTTTTTCAACCAAGAATCTTCGGTTTCACCTGCTGGAACTTCAAATTGTGGCAGCAGGTTTTCGCCTTCTCGCAAAGTTATATTGCAGCGTTCGGCAATTAACAAAGTGTTATCGCAACTTTCCGGAATATCCTTAAAGAGTTCGCGCATTTGCGCCGCAGTCTTTACATAAAAAGAATCATTATCGAATTTAAATCGCTTGGGATCTGCCAGAGTTGATCCAGACTGAACACAGAGCAACGCTTCATGTGCACCAGCATCGGCTTGACGTGTGTAGTGCAAATCGTTAGTTGCAAGAAGTGGTAATCCAAGCTCTTTACCTAACTTCATCAAATCAGCTTTTACGCGGGATTCAATATCGATTCCGTGATCCATAACTTCAAGGAAAAAATTTTCTTTACCGAAGATGTCCCGATAGGTACTTGCTGCCTTGATTGCTTCTTTGTATGCACCCATTCGCAAACGAGTTTGAATTTCTCCACCTGGACATCCAGTTGTTGCGATCAACCCTTTTGAATACTGAGCAAGAAGTTCGCGATCCATGCGTGGCTTGTAGTAATAGCCTTCAAGGGAGGCAAGTGATGACAATCTAAATAGATTGCCTAGGCCTTCATTGTTTTCAGCCAAAATTGTCATGTGCGTATATGCGCCACCACCAGAGACATCATCTTCTCCGCCATCGGCCCACTGAACACGCTTCTTATCAAATCGCGATTCTGGTGCAACGTAGGCTTCGATACCAATGATTGGCTTAACATCGGCCTTTTTCGCCGCTTTATAGAATTCGAAAGCACCAAAAACATTTCCATGATCCGTCATTGCAATGGCAGGCATGCCCTGTGCTTTGACTTCAGAGATTAAATCGCCAACGCGCGCAGCACCATCGAGCATCGAATACTCGGTATGGACGTGAAGATGGACGAAATTGTCTTTAGGCATGATTGGCGAGATTAGTGGTTAAGGCAGAACGGCGTCGGAAAGCAACGCCAGCGAGCGTGTGAGATCGGCTGGGTACGGGGCGTGGAAGTCCAGCGCTTGGCCCGTCACAGGATGGGCAAAGCGAAGTTGAGCAGCATGGAGCCACGGTCTAGCCATCTGCAAACTTTTGGCCAGTACCGGATCTGCCCCGTATGTCGTGTCACCAACTAGCGGGTGGTGCAACGCGGAAAAGTGAACACGGATTTGGTGCGTGCGACCAGTTTCGAGTTCAACTTTCACCATTGAAACGCCTCGATAAAATTCAATGACTTCATAATGCGTAATTGATTCTTTTCCGGTAGCAACAACTGCGAAGCGATGATCTTCTTTTGGGTGACGATCAATTGGTGCATCAATTGTTCCAGTTGATGGATCTAAATGTCCTTGCACCATTGCGTGGTAAATCTTTTCGATAGTGCGGTTTCGAAAGGCATCCTTAAGAACGTGAAAAGCGGTATCACTTTTTGCCACGATCATTAATCCGCTGGTACCAACATCTAATCTATGAACAATTCCCTGACGTTCGGCCGGTCCTGAAGTAGAAACAGAATAACCGGCAGCCATTAATGCGCCAACAACTGTTGGTCCAGTCCATCCTGGACTTGGATGCGCGGCACATCCAATTGGTTTATCAATGACAACAATGTCTTGATCATCGTAAACAATGGTTAATCCCTCTAATGGTGTCAGCGGGATTGGATCTGTATTAACTGGTGCGGGCATTAACACTTCAATAACTTGACCTGCTGTAACACGATCTGATTTAGGCATCGCCTTGCCGCCAGTTGTGATGTCTCCATCTTCTAGCAGCTTTACAACTGCGGTACGAGACAAGCCCAACACACGTGTGAGCGCGCTATCGATACGCTCTCCCGCGACTCCTTCTGGCACCGACAAGGTGCGCAATTCGCGGTTACTCATGGTCGTGAGCCTACCTTTGTTATCGGCGGGATGTTTCTGGCGGTCAAAACCATAGAAATCAGTGCGGCAACAACTATTGCTGAATCAGCGATGTTAAACACTGGGAAATTGGGAATTTGCAACCAGTCAATAACATGTCCCCTTAGTACCCCAGGTTCACGGAAGATGCGATCCACTAAATTTCCTAAGATCCCGCCTAGCACTAATCCCAAAACTACTGCCCAACCACGAGAAGTAATCTTTGGGGAGTAATACAAGATTGCGATCATCACTATCAAACTAAAGAGCGATAAAAATATGGTTGCACCTGTAGCGAAGGAAAAGGCTGCTCCGGGATTTCGAACAAGGGTAAGTTGAAAGAGTTCACCGATTACTTTGATATTTGATTTAAAAGAAAGATTGTTAACCGCCCAGATCTTGGTGGCTAAATCGAGGATCCAAATCGTCCAGGCAACACTAAAGAGTGTGCGCCACGTGCGCACCGTTAGCGCCGTTCTTCCTTCTGCTTGCACAGCATGCAGAGAGTTGCGCGAGGAAATACTTGCAAGCGAGCTTTGCCAATTGGCGATCCGCACTCTTCGCAGTTTCCGTACGTCTTGTTTTCGATTCGCTCAAGTGCGCGCTCAGTCTGCAAAACCATGTCGCGAGCGTTAATGACAAGTGACATTTCATGTTCGCGTTCAAAAGTCTTGGTTCCAGCATCTGCTTGATCGTCTCCAGCGCCTTCGCCAGATTCTTGAATCAATGCATCCATCTCTTGCTCAACAACTGCAAGTTCTTTACGCAGACGATCGAGCTCTTTAGAAATTTCAGTTTTGATCGCTTTGATTTCAGTTGCAGTCCAGGGAGATTCGTTTTCGCTGACAACCACAGGAGTTGGTGCAACTTTGATTGGCTTTAAGGGTGCGATCTTCTTACCGCTCTTAACTGGACGCGGTGGAGGTGGCATGACTAAACGACGCTCTTCAATAACTGGCGCTACTACTGGTGCGGTAATTGTTGAGACTGAAACTGTTTGAGATTTCTCATCGACCGTCAAAGTGGTCTTAGATGGAAATGGCTTTCCTGGAGCTTTCTTTACGGGAATGCTTTTGACCGTTGACTTCTTGGCAGGAGCGCCCTTTTTTGCAACTTTCTTTGCTACCGCTTTTTTAGCAGGTGCTGCCTTCTTGGCAACCTTTTTCACAGCTGCCTTTTTCGCTGGAGCCTTCTTGGCAGCGGCTTTCTTAGTTGGAGCCTTTTTCGCAGTCGCCTTCTTGGCAACTACTTTCTTTACAGGCTTCTTAGGCATGTCGCGAACCTTATGCCTTCGCACCCGCCCTGACCAAGTTCGCCACGGTGAATTTTTAACGAATCAATCAACTACACTGAGACCCTCGCGTAACAGGCGTTGACGGGGCTATCACCTCACGAGCCGGCAGGAAGAAATGGACCTAGTCCATGTAGAACCAGCACACGGGATTACAAGTGGCACACCACGGTGTGCAAGGCGGGTGGTACCGCGAAAGCTGTGAACGCAGCGATCGTCCCTCCAGAGTTTTTTCTGGAGGATTTTTTTATGCCATTTCGCGCTATCCCAGCAGCTGTTGATCTGCCTGCCGTCGAACATTCAATCCTGAAGTTCTGGCGCGAAAATTCAATCTTTGAAAAAACTGTCGCAGCCCGTGAAGGCGCACCTGCGTGGACTTTTTATGAAGGTCCTCCAACTGCAAACGGCATGCCCGGCACACACCACATTGAAGCTCGTGTGTTTAAGGATTTGTTTCCACGTTTTCACACCATGAAGGGCAAGCAAGTAACTCGTAAGGCGGGTTGGGATTGTCATGGTTTGCCTGTTGAAATCGCGGTTGAAAAAGAACTTGGTTTTTCTGGAAAAGGCGACATCGAAAAATTTGGAATCGCACCATTTAATGACAAGTGCCGCGAATCTGTTCAGCGTCACGTAAGCGCGTTCACCGACATGACAGATCGCATGGGCTTCTGGGTTGATTTTGATGAAGCGTATTGGACGATGTCACCTGAATATGTTGAATCAGTGTGGTGGTCACTCAAGGAGATCTGGAAAAAGGGTTTGCTGGTGCAAGACCATCGTGTGGCACCGTACTGTCCTCGTTGCGGAACTGGATTGTCAGATCACGAATTAGCTCAAGGGTATGAAACCGTTACCGATCCATCAGTTTTTGTTCGCTTTCCAGTTACATCTGGAGAACTTGTCGCACTCAAAGCGTCGCTATTGGTGTGGACCACTACCCCATGGACGTTGGTTTCAAACACTGCAATTGCAGTTCATCCAGAAGTTGAATACGTCGTAATCGAAGTTACCGAGGAAGAAACAACTGAAGTTCTAATTGTTGCTAAGAATTTGATGGAAGCGGTTAAGGGTGAAAAGAAGATCCTCAAGACCATGCTGGGCAAAGAGCTAGAGCGCATCACATACAAGCGACCATTTGATTACATCGAAATTCCTGATGCTCACTTCGTTGTGCTGGCCACATATGTAACTACCGAAGATGGAACCGGATTAGTTCATCAATCCCCCGCTTTTGGCGCAGATGACTTAGCGGTTTGCCGAAGCTATGGCCTGCCTGTTGTTAATCCAATCGCCCCAGATGGTCATTTCTTAGCCGATGTTCCTGTTGTTGGTGGAATCTTTTTCAAAGATGCAGACAAACCTTTAGTCAAAGAGTTAAAGGCAAATGGTGCCTTGTACAAGCATCAGCAATATGAACATACATACCCACACTGCTGGCGTTGCCATACTGCGTTGATGTATTACGCACAACCATCGTGGTACATCCGCACCACATCTATTAAGGATGCCTTGCTGCGCGAAAACGCGGCAACAGATTGGCATCCAGAGACAATTAAAGAAGGTCGTTACGGCGATTGGCTTAACAACAATATTGACTGGGCGCTTTCCAGAAATCGCTATTGGGGAACTCCGCTACCTATCTGGCGGTGCGAGAACAAGCACGAGATCTGTGTTGATTCCTTAAAAGAACTTGGAGCTTTAGCTGGACAAGAACTTTCTAACCTAGATCCACACCGACCATTTGTAGATGACATCACTTTTGCGTGTGCCGAGTGTTCATTGACAATGACTCGTGTTGCTGAAGTTATTGACTGCTGGTATGACTCGGGTGCGATGCCATTTGCACAGTGGGGTTATCCGCACAAGGAAGGTTCTGTCGAAAAGTTCAAGGCCAGCTACCCTGCCGACTTTATTTGCGAAGCTATCGATCAAACTCGCGGTTGGTTCTATACCTTGATGACAATCGGAACTTTGGTCTTTGATCAATCCTCATATAAGACGGTGCTGTGTCTTGGCCATATCTTGGACAAAGATGGCCGCAAAATGAGTAAGCACCTTGGCAACGTTCTAGAACCAATGGCGCTGATGGATCAACATGGCGCAGATGCGGTTCGTTGGTACATGTTGGCTGCAGGTTCGCCATGGGCTGCCCGTCGCGTTGGTCATGACAGTATCAATGAGGTTGTTCGAAAGACCTTGTTAACTTACTGGAACACAGTTTCTTTCCACGCGCTTTATGCCAATGCATCCAACTTTGAAATCTCACAAACACCTTCACTAGCTGATCGTCCATTGATGGATCGTTGGATCATCTCTGAGCTGAACCTTTTGGTGAAAGAAGTTGATGCAGCCCTTGAGGATTTCGATTCTCAAATTGCTGGACGCGCACTTGCCCGATTTATCGATGATCTATCAAACTGGTATGTACGACGATCACGTCGACGTTTCTGGGATGGCGAGGCATCCGCACTTGGAACCCTGCATGAATGTTTAGTAACACTTACCCAATTGCTTGCTCCCCTTGTTCCATTTATTACTGAACAGGTTTGGCAAGAGTTAGTTATTC
>Ga0214921_10003391_pt1 | contig 24437 bp, 23 predicted proteins | sample LL1505_MetaG_FD_177992 | JGI IMG/M metagenome (GOLD analysis project Ga0214921, IMG submission 177992) | Freshwater microbial communities from Lake Lanier, Atlanta, Georgia, United States - LL-1505 | ecosystem: Environmental > Aquatic > Freshwater > Lake | place: USA: Georgia | collected...
TGAAGTGTTATTATCAGGCGAGCTAATGAGAAAATTTTATGTATAACGAAAACTTTATGGGCCTTTCAGGCTTTTTCTGGTTTACTGGCCTTGTTGAGGACAGGCAAGATCCACTCAAAGCAGGCCGTGTTCGTGTAAGAATATTAGGCCAGCATACATCCGATAAAACTTTATTACCTACGGAAGATTTACCATGGTCTCTTGTTATGTTACCGATAACGGCCAGCGGCGTAAGTGGTATAGGAAATTCGGCGACCGGACTACTCGAAGGAAGTTGGGTGTTTGGTTTCTTTCGAGATGGTCAGAGAAGGCAAGAGCCAGTTATATTAGGTAGTTTACCAGGAAGGCCTACTCAAGCAGCAAATAGCTCCTCTGGGTTTAATGACCCGAACGGAGTTTATCCTCGTTATATTAATGAGCCAGATGTAAATCGTCTGGCCATTAATGATCCTTTAAAACCACATCCAAGTCTGGCCATCAGAGAACAGGCCAGAACGTTAGGTGTACCTACAGCGGACTTTAATCCTTATACAGCGGCCGATGGATCGGCAATAGCACCATCGGACAGCACTACATGGAATCAACCTGAATTGCCTTATGCGGCCGTTTATCCAAGCAATCAAGTATATGAGAGTGAATCTGGCCATATCATGGAGTTTGATGATACAAAGGACAACGAGCGTATTCATCTTCGCCACAGGACAGGCACTGGTACAGAGATTCACCCCAATGGCGACCAGACCACCATTACCAAGAATATAACAACAATCAACAATGGCCAGTCTAACCATTATATCACAGGCGACTCTAATACCACTATAGATGGCCACCATAAGTTATTCATTAATAAAAAAGGAGAGGCCAATAACCACTACGATATACACATAGGGCCAAATGCCTCTATTAACATAGTAGTAGAAACAGGTGATATAAACCTTGTAACTGGCCAAGGTAAAGTAAATGTCAATTCAGCAGGTGATTATAATTTAAAGGTAGGTGGTAATATGACAGTTACAGTAGCAGGCGAGTTTAATCAGAGAGTAGATGGTGGTTCTATATTAAACACATCAGGCACAGTGGTCATCACAGGTGAGACAATTGATCTTAACCCATAACGAAGGCCAGCAGTAGCTGGAGCAAAAAGTTAATCTATAAAGTGATGTAATGGTGTATCAATACTAGCAGGCCATTCATATATTATCCATAGGAACTGGTGAATTTATCTAACATCCTTAGCCCTTAAAAATTTCCTGGTATATTTTTTACTGTTCCAGGTTTGAGTCTAAATATTGATATGGCAGATATTATTACATTAACAGATAAGGCAAAGAACTATCTTATTGGTATTATGGCCAAGTCTGGTAAAAGACATGTATTTCTACAGGCCAAAGGTGGTGGTTGTGCTGGATTTAAATATGATTGGTCTTATCCGAATGAGACTGATTTAGATAGTAAAGATACTTACATTCATATGGATGAAGGATATTCTTTAGTGATTGATCGTTATAGTGCTTTTAAATTAATAGGCATGAAAATTGATTATATTGAATCTATCTCTGGTTCTAGTTTAGAAATATCAAATCCAAATGCGACTTCTACTTGTGGATGTGGTGAGTCTTTTTCTTAGGGATTGTTTGGCGACATAGGCACGTCAAAGATAAAAGCAATACGTTCTGCTGGCCCTATATTTTCAGCCATGTGGTTTTTCTTATTATCAAACCAAAAGAAAGTTCCTGGTTCTACTACAATCACCTCTTTTGTATTATCATCATCGCCATCGTCCCAAACTGTATAACGATATAGGCCTTTAATTGCTAAATGATAACGATCTTTTGTATGATAGTATTTACCTTGATCAATATGTTTACCTGTAATTTTACCTGCTGGTGTATTTAAAAAAGCACAACGACCTACTCTTAACGATTTTGATGCTAGCCATTGTTGAATGGCAATATGTCTTGTTGTTGCTTCTGTTGGTACACAAATTTCTGTATCACCTATAAATTCATCAGATTTAGAAACGCCACCCATGACTAATTGAAGCACATCTGCTGTTACAAGTTTACTATGAGGATCTTGTCGATCAACACCTTTTAAACGGCTAGCATTACCCCAGTCTTGAGGATATTGTTCCAACTGTTCACGTATTTTAGATACGTCTATATTCTTTTCAATAATACGTATGTTCTTCATTTACGAAGTATATCTTTAATGATTAATACCCAAAAACATATTACGGTAATTATACTCATAAAGAAAAATGTAGTTATTATAAGAGATATCATTTACTAATGTAATGTAAAATTATTAAAGCCGGTATTAACAGTAATAAAGGAAATACAAATTGATAGATCATATTATCTCATTGAATAATAGGTAGCTACAATTAACACGATAACGGCCACTATAATATAAAAAGTTGACATATTAATTGCACCATGATTGTTTAGCTTCGCCATAATATTCTCTAGCGTAACCATTTTTAATTAATAATGATCTTAGACTTTGTCCATCTAATATAATATCACCTAACACGCGACCACCAAACTTATCCCAATCAGCAATAGCTACTTCTATTTTCTTAGCATTAGCAATTGATTTCTTTGTAAATTCTGTAGCAGCTAGACCTTTAGTGTTTTCAGATTCACATTTAGCACGGAATCCTTTTTCTGGTGTATCAACACCATAGACACGAATAGATAATTCTTTTTTAAGAGGTTCTGGTAAGAAATTTGCTTCAAATGCTACTGTATCGCCATCTAATACTCTAGTTAATTTATAATTGTATTTTTTCATTTCTACATCCTTCGCTAACGCCAAAGTAGGTAGAATCATTAATATTAATAATAATCTTTTCATATACTATAATATAACACTATTTAACTATTTTGTCAAGCGCTGGAACGTAATAATCAAATGTCATTACGCGTCTTTTGACATTTTCATTGTTTATATTAGCTTTATGTACAAATGCTTCATTGACATTTAACATAAACAATTCGCCCTTTTTAGGAAATAATTTAAATTCTTCAGTTGAATTTTTAATATCAAACCCATTATTAGAATCTTCTGTATTATCTAAGTACAAATTAAAAACCAAACAAATATTTAAATCAGCCCAAGTATCTATATCGTTATGCCATTTACGAGCTTTATTGTGAGCAAGATTACAACCTAGTTTACGTAGGTTTTTATAACCAGAACCAAAAAAACTTACATATCGTTGTTCTATTAATAAACGAAATTCATCTATTATAGAAACTAATTTAAGATCGTTTTTATAAACATAATCGTCTGGTTGGTCGCCTGCTTGTATAAAATTATAATTATCAAAATCATATTTAAATACTTCCTGGAATGGTAATATTGTATAACCATTTATATAAAAATTATTTAGATTTTCAGTTGTCAACATATACTATTATTTATAAATAGTATTACCAATTAACCAAGGAGTTAAAATGGGCAGAAAAAAAGTAAAAACTCCTGAAGATATAATTGAATCTATAAAAGAAAAACAATCTGAAATTGACGATTTATTGTACGACTTAGAAGATACTATAAGTGTTTCTTCTGATGAAGATATTTCCGACTTTGATGAGGAAGAGGAAATAGACGAAACAGACGAAGAATAACAACAATCTATATTTCAGGTGCCTAGGTAACTAGGCACCCTTTGAAGCAACAAAGGGTTAAATGGATAACAGATACATAGGCCTAATTATATTAGGTATTATATTTTCATTACTATCATGGTTATATCTTTCAATCTATTGCCAATCAAAACGTTATATTAAAAAACTTAACAGATTAAAAAAATTAAAGATACTATCTCAAAAAATAAGGAGAAAACGTGTTTGGTAGAAAAAAAAGTAAAAACCCTAATTTAAAAACATTAAAGAAAAAAGCACCAAAGATACCAGACTTTACTTGTACTGATGTAGATCACATCATCAGTTATGTTGAAGATAAAGACTTGTTAAATCGCACTCAATTAGCATACTTCAAAAGACGCATGGAAAAACTACGTACTTCTAATGAAAAATTAAGAGATAGTGGTATCTATTGGTATGAAGAAATTAAAAAGTTATTACATAAATAGATATATGTACACAGACAGAATAAATGAGCCTCGGTATAATGCAGGCAATTTTCAAGAGTATGATTACGAATTAGAATGGATCGAATGTGTTTGGAATATTACTTACAAACAAATTGAATTAGTAACGGCCTTTACTTATCCTTGGATCAAAAATTCTGTCTAAATCCAAATAAAAAATTTCTACCTAATTGATTATAACCATCAGGCCTTTCATATTTCTCATTTGTTATATTATTTAATTTACTATACAATACAATATTACCTAAAGTATAATCAGCAACCAAATCAAAAGTGCTTACTGAAGGCATATTTTTATTATTATATGTTACACTATCAATATCTAAATGAGAACCATAATAATTCCAGTTTGCTTTTAAAGATGTGTTTTCAATCTTATTATAAGAAACTTCTAAATTATTAACCCATCTAGGACGTCTTGCCAATTCTTTACCTTTACTATCTTCCGCTATTATAAATGTAGTTGAATTTTTTAAATCTAAATTCAATACATTATGTTTTAATTTTGTTTCAATACCTTTTCTTGTGCTTGTACCATTATCATTTTCATATGTATTATTTTTATATATTAATAGATTATTGATTTTACTTTCAAACACCGCAATATCAATAATTTTATTGTTATAACCTACTTCATAAGTTATACTTTTTTCTGGTATTAAATTAGAGTTACCTAAGAAACCATAGTTATCTTTACCATACATTTCGTATAGTGTGGGCATTTTATATCCCGTTGATACACTTGTTCTAAAACCATTATAAAAAAGACCGACTCTTTCCGTTAATTGATTATCAAAGTTACTTGGCATATCATAGCGAGCCCCACCTGTTACAAATAATTCGTCAGATAAAAACTTACTAACATTAAAATAGTAACCATGATTTTCTCTTTTCTTATCTACGAAAGAAACATAATCATCTATGTTGGTATTGAATTTCGCATTTGTAAATGTATGTTCAGTACCTAAACTTATATCAGCAATTGTATGAAAAGTGTTTTTAGTTAATAGAGTTTTAGCATTACTATCGTAAGTGTCTTTAACGCCTGATTTATTATATTCTCTATTGTGGTCTGTATTATTTAAAGTAAATTCAAAATCATTATTTTTTTGTAAAGATAGTTGTTGATTTTTAAAATTCCATAAACCAGAATAGTTTGTATTATCAGCACCACTGTCATCCAAATTTGTCTTATTGGTTTTATCTATGAAATTTGTTTTTAAAAACCAATCATCTACTATACGAGAATCTGTTTGTAAAATGTAATTACGTGTTCTAAAAGAATCTGGTTCATTACCTTTTGGATAAACACTTATACCATCACTAGTTTCATTTTCAATTTGTAAATCTATTATATGATTATCAATTTTTTTACCTAACTTAATTGTTTGTGTTTTAGTATTTTTAGAACCATAAGATAGATCAATCCAATTTTTATCATTAGCCTGAGTTTTCATGTTAACAACGCCGCCGATTGCGTCAGGTCCATAAACACTTCCCATAGGGCCTTTGATAACTTCTAGTGATTGAACTCCTAAAAAATTATGTTGGCTTAAATCATCATTACCTGTAGGTGTACTGGCATCTTTAATTGGTATTCCGTTTAAAGTAAACAATGTATGATTTGAATTTGTACCACGTGTAAAAGTACTACTGAACTGGCCTTTTGGCCCATACTGTACAATGTTTGTGCTAGTTATATTTTTTATATCATTTGGCTCTATAACGTCATAAGAATACGTTAATGGTAAATGTTCCTCTGCCGTTCTAAATGCTTGTATTGTAATTTGAGGAATATTTTCGTAAGAATATTGTGAATATGAAGTATTGGTTAAGAATATGAATAATAATAATTTAATGAATAAACGCATAAGCCAGACACCACAGTTCTAGGCCTAATTTGTATAATAAAAAAACAACAACGGGACCTAATAATAAACTTAAATAAAAATATTTTTCCTTCATATGTTTATTTATTCTATCATAAATTGTTCAAATTGTCAACTTATTTACATCAATAAATAGTGTTGACATTAAGTATATTTTAATGTATAAAAACTCATATGAAACCTAAAGCTCCTAAAGATACAGAACAAAAAGATAAGATTAAAGTAACTGAAAAGATAGATGTAAAAAGTCGTCTTGGTTATTTTTCTGAGTTTGTAACTGCTTATGAACTTGCCATTATAATAGATAGAAACAAAGGCAAACTTACAAGTAGAAGTAAAATTGAATTACTTAAACAAAGTATGAATCTTAGAAGAAACGAATTAATAAGATTAAAAGTTTCGGCTGATGAATTAAAAAGACAAGAAACAGGCGGTAAAGTTATAGCCAATCAAATATTCAAAGATTTAATTTTGAATGGTAAAGAAGGTAATGATTATCATACTTTAGAATTTGATATAGAATTAACTGGTGATAGTGCCAAAGGTGTAGAGAAAGCAGACGTTGTTGTTACTGTAAAACGTCCATCTAAAAAACAAATTGTAGATAGAATTGCTGCCTCATTAAAAACTTATAAAACACCAAATATTAATTTAGCAAACTCTACATTTACAAGTTTATTAAAAGTTCTTTCAGGTGATGATGAATATGAAAATAAAACATTACAAAAATTTGAACACATTATATTTACAGGTATGGTTGCTGAGTTTATGAAAATTAAAAAAATTAAAGATAAAAAATTTGCTGAAGATGCTGTAGGTTCAGGTGAGAAATTTTTAAAAGAATATGGTTCTGCTTTATTTGGTAAAATAAAAGAAGCGGGCAGAGCAGCATCGAAAGCTTCACATAAAGAAGTATCTAAACTAATTATAGGAGAATTTGATAAATTGTATAAAGATAATAAAAAGAAAATGAATCAAAATTTATTACATCTAATAGGTATGGATGGAGGTGATGATTTTTATGCCGCTATAGGTACTGCTGGCAAACAAAAAGTTTTATCATCAAGACAAAGTAAAGAAATGAAAGAATTTTTAGAATCGGTTAAAACAAATAAATTAAATGTTAATATGAAACCTAGTGATAGTGGTAATGCTATTGATGTTAGTATTCAGTTAGATAAAGAAGTAATTGCTAAATCTACAATAAGTTTTACAGATACCGGTATTGGTTCTGGTGGTATGACTAAAAGTAAAGGTGCCGGTAAAACAAACTTTTGGTTTAATGTTAAAGAGTTTATGTAAAATTTAAATTGTCAACCTCTTTACACCAATCATCAATTTCTTCTTTTAGCATAACATTAGAAAATCCTTTGTACTTAACTAGGTAACATTTCCCCCAAGCACCAACGTAATTAATATCAATGATTTCTGGTTTATCCATTTATATAATATATAATAAGACCTATTGTAGTAACAACGGCAAATATTAAATTGGTAACAATTAAAGACATTTCTTTCCACATAATACTTACTATTAACCATACAATAGCACCTAGTCCTAATATGATTGGACCGGCAGGATAATAACCAAGTGAATTGACTAAACTACCAACAATTAATATACCGGTAGCAACCCATTTTAAAATTTGATCTGTTTTCATAATTATCTTTCGTAAATAGCAAACGTATCGGCATAAGTTCTATGAACGTAGTCTCTAGGCCTACGGTAATATCTATAACCATTAGGAAAATATTTACTAGAACCTCTATAACGTATTCTTAAAGGTTGAACCATTTTAGAATAAGAATAAAATATACCTAAAAATTGTATAGGTATTCCTTTAGCAACGGAACGTTCACAATCTGATGAACGATATTGATTGATAAGGCCTTCGGCCGACAATAATACATCTTTAAACTTTTGTGTATTCATAATTTTATCAGCGTATTTCATTAAATACAACCTATAATACAGTTAGCAGTACCATAAGCAACCATATATTTTGCTCCAATGTAAAATAAAGCGTAACTTCCTAGTACAATAGCAGCAACAAGTAACAATGATTTAACATCTTCTTTAGTAAACATTTATTTTATTTTTTTGTTGTTAATATACATATAATATACACTGTATTTTTGATTAAAACAAGCGAAAAAAGCACTTTTTTTAAAGAAATAAAGCAACAAAATCAGTAACTTAAATAAATGTTGTAAAAATACAACACAAAAAATCATTATAAATAGTAAATATATGATTGATTTTGACAAAATTGATGATTTATCATTTATGATTGATGATATTGATTCGAAAAAACTAAAAAAGGCAAAAAATTATGGCAAGAAAAGTAGCAGGAAACACAAACGCATCAAAAAAAACAAGTAAACCAAAAAGAACAAGCATTGGACGTGGATTTCACAGCAAATGTATGATGAATAAACACAAAAGAAGAAGTTTTAAGAAATATAGAGGTCAAGGTAGATAATGCCAGGCGTTGCTCGCAAGAATAAAGACATAGCGGGCGGTGTTGCTATTGAAGGAAGTCAAAATGTTTTAGTAAATGGTGATGGTGTAGTTAGAATTGGAGATAAAGTAGCAAGCCACGGCTTACCTCCACATCAACCAACGCCTCCTATGGTTCAAGGTTCACAAAATGTATTTGTAAATGGTATTGGTATAGTAAGAGCTGGTGATAAAGCAAATTGTAATCATAATATCACAGGTTCTTCAAATGTTTCAGTAAACTAATATAAATATTAACACTATGCCAAATTACGATGCCAGTTCTACGAATACTAGCAAGCGAGCTAATGTAAAATATAAAGATTTGGATTTAGATTTTGGTCGTAATACAGTAACAAGTGATGTAAATAAATTAACAGATGTTGAAGCTGTTAAAAGAAGTGTTAGAAATTTAATTAATACATCACACTTTGAAAGGCCTTTTCATCCAGAAATAGGTTCTAGTGTTAGAGCAATGTTGTTTGAATTGATGACACCACTTACAGCATTAAATCTTCAAAGAAAAGTACAAGAAGTTTTAGTTAATTATGAACCAAGAATTAAATTGGTACAAATAGCTGCTAGACCAAATTATGATAGTAATGCTTATGATTTAAGTATTTATTTTTATATTATAGGTTCTAATGAACTAATAAATGTAGAAACGTTTTTAGAAAGACTAAGATAATATGGCAAGTAACAAATTAGAAGTATCAGATTTTGATTTTGATAATATAAAATCAAATTTAAAAACATTTTTACAAAGTCAAACAGAATTTTCTGATTATAACTTTGAAGGTTCAGGATTTGCCGTTCTTTTAGATATACTAGCATACAATACACATTATCTAGGTTTCAATGCTAACATGTTAGCTAATGAAATGTATTTGGATAGTGCTGACATTAGAAAAAATATAGTATCTTTAGCAAAGATGTTAAATTATACTCCATCTTCTGTTAGAGCACCTATAGCAAATTTAAATATAACTGTAAATGACGCAACCGGTTCAACTTTAACATTAACAAAAGGAACTGCATTTGTAACTTCTGTTTTAGGAACAACTTATCAATACTTGACAAATCAAGATTATACTATTTCTCCTGTAAATGGTGTTTATAATTTTTCAAATGTAAATGTTTATGAAGGAACTTTAGTTACTTATAGATATGTTGTTGATAAAAATGATCCTGATCAAAAATTTGTAATTAATAGTTTAAACGCTGACACAACCACATTAAAAGTTTCCATACAAAACAGTTCTACTGATACAATTACAAATATTTACTCTTTAGCTGGTGGATACAATGGTGTATCTAATACTTCTAACGTTTATTTTTTACAAGAAAACGAAGATGGAAAATTTGAAGTTTATTTTGGTGATGGTGTTGTAGGAACTTCTTTATCAGATGGTAATATTATAATATTGGAATATATTGTTACAAATAAAGATCAATCTAATGGTGCTTCCTCATTTACACTATCTACAACAATCGGTGGATTTTCAGACGTGTCTATAAAAACAAATTCAGCATCACAAGGAGGAACAGAAGCTGAATCTAAAGAGTCGATTCGTTTTAATGCTCCTTTAAATTATTCTGCTCAAAACAGAGCTGTAACAACAACAGACTATGAAACGATTGTTAAGTCGATTTATCCAAATGCTTTATCCGTAAGTGCTTGGGGCGGCGAAAATGATGAGACAGCAATATATGGTGTTGTTAAAATTGCTATAAAAGCAAAAAGCGGATCTACACTTACAAATTCAACTAAGTCAAGCATTGTTACAGCATTAAAACCTTACAATGTTGCTTCTGTAAGACCTATTATTGTTGATCCTCAAATAACTTCTGTTTTAATTACAAGTAATGTTAAATACGATTCAAGATTGACAACAAAAACTTCAGATACTTTAAAATCTGATGTTATTAATCAGTTAATAAATTACAATACTAATACTTTACAAAAATTTGATGGCATATTCAGATATTCTAAAGTAGTAGGATTAATAGATAATACAGATACTAGTATAGTGTCAAACATAACTACTATTAAAATTAGAAAAAATTTTACACCAACATTAAATTCATCTACAAAATATGACATCTACTTTAGAAATTCATTATACAATCCTGTGGCAGGATATAATTCTTCTCAAGGAGGAATCTTAGAATCATCAGGATTTAAAATTAGTGGTGATACAAATAATGTTTATTATTTAAATGATGATGGTAATGGTAATATAAGAAGATATAGATTGGTTAATGGTGTTAAAACTTATGTGAACAATTCTCAAGGAACTATATATTACTCTACAGGTCAAATTGAAATATCATCTTTAAACATAACTAGTGTTGAAAATATTAGAAATCAAATATCAACAGCAATAGAATTGACTGTAAAGCCAAATTCAAATGATATTGTTCCTGTACGAGATCAAATTGTAGAAATAGATATAGAAAATTCTTCAATCGCAGTTCAACCAGATACTTTTGTTGGAGGATCAGCAGAAGCAGGAGTAGGTTACACAACAGCAACTAGCTATTAATTATGGCTAATTTTAAAAATAAGATATCTAATTTAATTACTTCACAGGTACCAGATTTTGTACTTGAAGATCATCCTAAATTTGTAGAATTTTTAAAAACATATTACACATTTATGGAAGCTGCCGAATTGGTGGTTACTAGTGTTGAAACTACGGATGGCATAAGATTAGAAACTGAAACAAATCGAGAAAATAACTTATTATTAGACGGTTCTCGTCTCGAATCTGAAAAAACTATTTTAGATGCTGGTGATAAAATAATATTAGAAAGTTCTTCTTATGGAAAATTTGTCAAAGGAGAAATTATAATAGGACAAACATCAAAAGCAACTTCTATTGTACTTACTGAGGATTTGGATAATCGCAGATTGTTTATTGTAGCTCAAGATAAGTTTATACAAGGAGAAACTTTATTAGGTTCTTCTTCAAATGCTAGTGCTATAATTAATAACTATAGACCAAATCCTGTAAATAATATACAAGAATTATTGAATTTTAGAGATCCTGATAAAGCCATATCCAATTTTTTAATTAATTTTAGAAATGAATTTTTATCAACCTTTCCTGAAAATTTAAATGTTAATGTTAATAAAAGAAATTTAATTAAAAATGTAAAATCATTATATCAATCAAAAGGCACTAAAAAAGGAAATGAATTATTTTTTAGATTGTTATTCAATGAAACAGCAGAAACAATTTATCCTAGAGAACAACTACTAAGAGTGTCGGACGGAAAATTTACCAAAAATAGAATATTAAGATCGTTAGAATTAGAAGGCGAAACTTTAAATTTAATAGGTAGAACAATAACAGGCAGAACATCAAACGCAACAGCTATAGTTGAAAATGTAAGTAAATTTTTAATAGGATCAAGTACAGTTTCAGAATTTGTTTTAAACAAAGATAGTATGTTAGGAACATTTTTGGTTGGAGAACAAATAACAGGAACAATAACAGATACGGACGATATTTTAATTAAATCTATTATTACTGGAATTCCAATTTCACATACAATAACAAATTTTGGAGTTTTGCATTCAGAAGGAGAAAGTGTATCTATTGTTGGCGGAGGACAAGGATCTATCGTACAAACAAAATCTATTACCTCTGGTAGTATTTCTGAAATTATAATAGATAATCCAGGTACAGGTTATTCAATTGGTGATGAATTAGTTTTTGATAATACAAACACTAACGGAGCAGGTGCTGCTGGATTTATTTCAATAGTAAATGGAGGAATAATATTAGAAGATGGTTCAAATGATAGAATTGTTTTAGAAGAATCGACAACACAAGAAGATGCTTATTCAGGAAATAAATTTGTACAAGAATTTGGTACAGGTATAGGAGACATTACGGATGTTTATTTGTATAATTCAGGAAATGGTTATACAAAATTACCTATAGTAACAATTGCCTCAACAGGTAATGATGCTATTTTAAAAAGTTATACTACTGATATAGGTGGTGTGTTAGATTTAAAAATATTAGAATATGGTAAAGGTTATGAAAACTCTCCTACTCCTCCTACTTTAATTTTATATAAAAATTTAATATTAACAAACACTTCAGGAATTTTTATAGAAGGAGAAACAGTAACAACAAGTACTTCTGTTACAGCAACGGTTGTTAATTATAATCAATATACTGGATTGTTAGTGTTAAAAAATAGTTCAGGAACTATAACACAAAATTCTACAATATTAGGAAATTCTTCAGGTTCTACAGGAACAATTTTTAGATCAAATTCAGCAACAGCTTCTTTGACTGTTGGTTCAGTAGCTGATACTGAAGGAGTTTATATAAATGAAGATGGCTTTGTTTCAGAAAATACTATTAAAATACAAGACTCTTTATATTATCAAGATTTTTCTTATGTTATAAAAGTAGGTCGTTCAATTGCAGAATGGAGAGACACTTTTAAAAAGACCATGCACACTTCAGGTTTTTATCTTACTGGTCAAGTTGATATTTCAACAAGATTAAATGCTAAAATAAGATTCCCAATTACTGGAGCTGTTTCTGGTCAAATTCAGGAACCTTTATTCAGCATTATCAATACACTTTTTGGTACAATATTTGGTAGAAGATTGGGAACATTAACCGATGGCACAACAAAAAGAGCGGATGCTAATGTAGGATTTAATGCTGATTTAGATCCTAATACTATACATCCTTTTACACCAGGAACTAGAGATGTAACTTTATATTCTCCTGCTATTGGCATTTCATTAACATCAAGAGTTAGAGGAGTTATTAATGGTATTACAGTTAATGATGGTTTTGTTTATGCTGGTCCTAGATATGAAACTATTAATAGAGAAATATTTAGAACCTTTAAACAAACAGGAACAAATTATTCTATTGCGGAATTAAGTAATAATGTTACTTTTGGAACTAAAACATCATTGGACGGTAACGACAATACTCTTTTATTATGTTCTAGTAGTTTAGGTAGAGGCATTAAAACTAAATTAACTATGCCAGCTGAAATCACTATAACAACTACACCATAAATGAGTATAAATAATAATAAGTTTCAAAAACTTGTATAAATATAACTAAAGAAATTAACTATGCCAGCAATTATAACAAATAAGTTTAGAATACACAACAGTGAACAATTTTCCGAGTCTTTTTCGGAAGCTTCTCCAAACATTTATTACCTAGGAATTGGTAGACCACAAGCTTGGGCTACTCAAACAAGAGGTGATTTAAGAACAGAAAATTTAGGAACAGATAGTGCTTCTATCACTCCTTCGGATAGTGTATTACAAGAGTTTAATACGTTTGACGATTTGCTTGCTGTAAAAAAAATAACATCATCTGACGTTTCTTATGTAATACCTAGAAGAAACTGGACAACAGGAACAACTTACGATATTTACAGACACGACTACGGTAACAGAATTACAGGAACAACATCAACTCAAACTTCAAATAGTGGTTCAACAACTTTATTTGATGCTACGTTTTATGTTTTAACTGCTGCTAGAAACGTTTATAAATGTTTAGATAATAATAGTAACGCATCTTCAACAACAGAACCAACAGGCACTTCTGTTAATATTATAACAACTGCTGATGGATATAAATGGAAATATATGTATACCTTATCAGCTTCTCAACAATCAAATTTTTTATCAACAGATTTTATGGCTGTATCAACAAACTCTACAGTATCATCAGCCGCTATTGATGGAGCTATTAATATAGTTAAAATAAAATCTGCTGGTTCAGGCGGAACAAATGGAACATACACAAGTATTCCAATTCGAGGAGATGGTTCTTCAGGAACAGTTACAGTTGTGGTTTCAAGTGGAGCAGTTACATCAGTTACAATTACAAACGTCGGAACAGGTTATACAATTGCTTACATTCGTAACGCAGATATAGTTTCTGCTGGAGCTACAGGTTTATCTGGTTCTGAAATAGATTGTATTATTGAACCAAAAGGTGGCCATGGTTATGATGCTGTAAAAGAATTAGGTGGATTTTTTGTAATGTTAAACGTAAATTTAGAAGGAACAGAATCATCAAATACAGGAGACTTCACTGCTCAAAACGATTTTAGAAGAATAGTATTATTAAGAGATCCATATTCAAACGGAACTGTTGCTAGTTCTTCAACATTAAGAGCAACGAAAGCAGTTAGATTTGCTTCTTCACCAACTCCAGGAACTTTTCAAGTTGATGAAAAAATTACTCAAGCAACAACAGGTGCTGTAGGTAAAGTTGTTGAGTGGGACGCTACTAATAGAATATTACATTACATACAAACTAAATTTAATGATGAAGGTGTTGATAGTAATGGAAATTTAACAGCATTTAGTGGAGTAAATGTTATCACAGGAGCAACTTCAAGTGCTACAGGTACACCGAGTTCGGTAGCAAGTGAAACTGCTGATCAAATTACATTTACAAATGGTTATAAAGGATCAGAATTGGACAGACATAGAGGTGATGTTTTATATATTGAAAACAGAGCACCAATAACAAGAGCAGCCGACCAAACTGAAAATATCAAATTAGTAATTGAGTTTTAGGGAGAAATATGCCAAGTCCAATAAAGACAACGCAGAAGCCTTATTTTGATGATTATAATGAGTCAAAAAAGTTTCATAGAATACTATACAGACCAGCATATGCTGTACAAGCTAGAGAATTAACTCAATCTCAAACAATTCTTCAAAACCAAATTGAAAGAGTATCAGATCACCTTTTTGAAAAAGGAGCAATGGTTATTCCAGGAGAAATTGGATTTGATTTAAACTATTATGCTGTTAAACTTACATCTAAAACCTATTCATCAATATCAGATTACATTGGTAAACAAATAACAGGCGTTACTTCTGGAGTTATAGGTATTTGTGTTAATGCTGTCGCAAATAATGGAACAGATCCTGATACTTTATATGTAAAATATAATAAAACAGGAACAAATAATACATCAATAGCATTTTCTTCTGGTGAAACTATAAACGCTACTTTAATTGGTAGTGCTTCAATTTTAGCTACGGCTGTTGTAAATTCAACAGCTACTGGTTCTGCTGCCAACATTGCTGCTGGCGTTTATTATATTAATGGATTTCACGTATCAGTAACAGAACAAACTTTAATATTAGACAAATATACAAATACACCTAGTTATAGAATTGGATTAACTATAACTGAAAGTTTTGTAACATCAAATGATGATGTCTCTTTAGTTGACAACGCTCAAGGTTCATCAAACGAAAATGCTCCAGGAGCTGATAGATTTAAAATAGATTTAACATTAGCTAAAAGAACATTAACATCAACAGATGATGCTAATTTTGTTGAATTATTAAGATTGTCAAATGGTATTAGATTAAATCAAGTTACTAGAACAAATTATGCTGTATTAGAAGATAATATGGCAAGAAGAACGTATGATGAATCTGGAGATTATAGTATTAGAGGTTTTGATGTTGACATGAGAGAACATTTATTAGATGGAAATAATAGAGGTATCTATACTTCTCCTACAGGCGATGAAGCCTTGTTAGCTGCTGGTGTAAATCCAGGTAAAGCATATGTTAAAGGTTATGAAATAGAAACTTTAGGAACTTCTTATGTAGAAATAGATAAAGCTAGAAATTTTAGTTCTGAAAATAATTTTAATACAAGATTTGATGTAGAAAATTATGTTAATGTTACAAATGTTTACGGCACTCCTGATATAGGATTTGTATCTAGTGATGTTGAAGCATTTAAAAATGTAAATCTATATGATACAGCAACATCATCAAGAGGAACAGAACAATCAACTGTTGGTGTAACTGTACCACAAATAGGTAGAGCTAAATCGAGAGGATTCGAATTAAATAGTGGAACAGCAAGTTCAAATATATTTGCTAGTTCTTCTTTAACAAGTGCTGTTTACAAACATTATCTATTTGATATAGAAATGTTTACACACTTAAACATTAAAACAGCAATAGATTTTACGGATGGAGAAAAAGTAACAGGTGGCACTTCAGGCGCTTATGGTTATGTTCAATCTTTAGATTCTATAAAAACTTCAGCTGTTACTAGTATTTCGGTTGCAAATCCAGGTGTTGTAACATTAAATTCACATTCATTTAGAGAAGGACAACAAATTACATTAACTGGCGGTTCGTTCTCAATCAGTAGTGCTGCTTATTCTAGTGGAACTGTATTTACAGTAAAAAATCCTACTACAAACACTTTTCAATTATACGATTCAACAGGAACATCTTCAATAAACGTAACTGCTTATAGTTCAGCTCCAACAGCTGCACATGGAGTTGTGGTACTTAATAATGTAACTGGAACTTTTGTTGCTGGTGAAACAATAACAGGAGCTTCTTCATCATTGACAGCTGTTATTCAAGATAATAGATATGGATTTAATGGTGTACAAACTTTTGATTTTACTTCAGTAAAACAAATTGGTATGTCAGGTTCTCCAACATACACTGCTGATGTTTCCACAAATTCTACTTACGGAGATAATTATACAATATTTGGTTCACTATCAGTAGCTAATAACGGAACAGCAGTAACAGGATTCGGTACACTATTTACCTCCGAATTAAGAATTGGAGATAATATTACATTTACTACAGACGCAGGAAGTTCAATAACTAGAATAGTTGAATCTATTTCATCTAATACAAGTTTAGAATTGTCAACAGCCGTAGGAGCTTCTGATGTATCTACAAAAACTATAGCAATAAGAAAAAGAGGAAAATTACAAGGTTCTAATAAAAATATTTCAATATTTGAATTACCTTATAATGTTATTAAAACATTAAAAACAACTGCTAATGGTGGAATTACAGACACAAATTTTAAAATAAGACGACATTTTACAGCAACATTATCTTCAGGTAGCGCTACTATTACTGCCGGCACAAACGAAATATTTTCTAGTCTAACCGAAAAAGATTTTTCAGTTTCTATAATGAGTATTGGTTCAGCAACAGCTGGAGCTGTAGGAGATGTATTAAGTCTTTCGGGCAATAATCATAATGGTAGTGCTATATTTACTTTAGGAGGTTCGCCTACAGGAAAAACTTTAACTTTAAATTTTGGAACAAATTATTCTAACGCTAAAATTAAAATATTAGCTACTATTAATCGTTCAGTTGCTGGTTCTAAAACAAAAACTTTAAATACAAGTTCTACAAAACATGTAACAAGTCAAACAGAAATAGAATCTGGTATTATTAATTTAGGCAAAGCAGACATATATGTAATTAATAATATTTACATGTCAGCAAATTTCTCTACACCAGCTACAACCTCAGATACAAATGTAACTAATAGATTTATATTAGATAACGGTCAAAGAGATAATTTTTACGATATAGGTAGAATTAAATTAAAAACAGGATCTATAATACCTACAGGTCGATTACTAATAAACTTTGATTATTTTTCTCATGGTTCAGGAGATTATTTTGATGTAGATTCTTATTCTGGCGTTATTACTTACTCAAATATACCTGAATATACTTCTGATACTACAGGCAAAACATATAAATTAAGAGACTGTTTGGATTTAAGACCTAGAGTTGATGATGCTTCAACAATAATAAGTTCAGGACAAGATAGACAATATAGTGGAACAGGAGCTTCTACTATAGATATGGTACAGTTTGGTTCTGATCTAAGTACAGATTTAGAATATTATTTACCTAGAATAGATAAAATATTTTTAGATAAAGATGGTAATTTTAAAGTTGTTTCAGGATCTAGTGCTTTAAATCCACAAATACCTAAAGGTCTTGAAAATGCTATGCACCTTTATACAATATATTTAAATCCTTATACACTAAACACTTCAGATTTAAAAATTGAAAAAATTGATAACAAAAGATATACAATGAGAGACATTGGTGCTTTAGAAAAAAGAATTTCAAATGTTGAATATTATACACAGTTATCTTTATTAGAAACAAATGCTCAATCATTACAAATACAAGATGCTGAAGGATTTGATAGATTTAAAAACGGATTTGTTGTAGATAATTTTACAGGTCATGGTATAGGTGATGTAGGAAATTTAGATTATAAAGTTTCTATGGACATGGCCGGCGGATATGTTAGACCAATGTTTAATTCTGAATCTGTACAATTAACTGAAGCTACCGGAGAAGGAAATACTACAGTTACAAATACAAATAGAACGTCAGCTGGTTATCAAAAAACAGGAGATTTAATCACTTTACCTTATACTGAAACAACTTTAATTAATCAACCTTATGCTAGCAAATATATTAATGTAAATCCTTTTAATGTATTTACGTGGGCAGGTTCCGTTACACTTGATCCTCCGGGCGATGAATGGAAAGAAACTAATAGAGCGCCAGATTTAATAATTAATGAGCAAGGAGCTTTTGATACTATGGTTTCTAATTTAGGTAATCCTAATTTAGAAAGTGTAGAAATAGATACAATATGGAATGAATGGCAAGATTTTTGGCAAGGAACGCCAAGTGAAACATCAACAACAAGCGGAATCTACAGAGGAGCAAATCAGGTTGCTGGTAATGGAAGAGGCGCAGGTGGATGGACAGTATTAGCACAAGATGTAACAACAACATCCACACAACAAGTTTCTCAAACAAGAACAGGTATTAGAACATCTATAGTTCCTCAAGTTATAAGAACATCTTTAGGTGATAAAGTTATAAATGTTGCCTTTATTCCTTTTATCAGAAGTAGAATAATAAACTTTACAGCTACAAGATTAAAACCCAATACAAGAGTTTATGCTTATTTTGATAATGTTTCGATAACTTCATATATTACACCAACAGGAGGTTCTTTAGGTGGAAATTTAATAACAGATGCAAATGGTTCTGTATCGGGAACTTTTGCTATACCAGATTCTACAAATAGTTCTAATCCTAGATGGAGAACAGGCCAAAGAATATTCAGATTAACAAGTTCATCTGGAAATTCATACACTGATGTTGAAACATCAGCGGAAGGTGATTATATTGCTAAAGGTTCTTTAGAAACAGTACAAAATACGGTAGTGTCAACGAGGGAACCTCAAACAGTTAGACAAACTGTTAATGATACTAGAAATATTAATAGAACATCTACAAGAACAACGCAAGAAGTAATACAATGGATTGACCCAATAGCACAAACATTTTTAATAGATGATACTGGTGGTGTATTTGTAACATCTATTGAAACTTATTTCCAATCAAAAGATCAAAACATTCCTGTTACATTACAGATTAGAGAAGTTGTAAATGGTTATCCTTCTCGTACAATTGTTCCTTTTGGTGAAGTTGTTTTAAATCCTAGTCAAGTTAATATAAGCGATGATGCTACTGTTTCAACTAAATTTACTTTTCCTTCGCCAGTTTATTTACAAGAAAAAACAGAATATTCCTTTTGTTTATTAAGTAACTGTAACAAATATAATGCTTTTGTTGCAAGACTTGGTGATACTCAAATAGGATCTGATAGAACAATATCTCAAAATCCTTATGCTGGAGTTTTGTTTAAATCTCAAAATGGTTCAACTTGGACAGCAGAACAAATGGAAGATATAAAATTTAAAATTAATAGAGCCGAATTTGAAGATGTAGATGGAACTGTTACATTGGTCAATGACTCTTTGCCAACAAAAACATTACCTACAAATTCTTTAAGAACAACAAATAGTTCAGGTGTAATAAGAGTATTTCACAGAAATCACGGTATGCACGGAACATCAAACAATGTTACAATTTCTGGAGTTGCTGCTGGTACATATAATGGTATTACACATACACAAATTAATGGAACATATACAAGTATTTCAAATGTAACATTAGATAGTTATGATATTACAACGGCTGGCACAGCAACTTCTACAGGAGATATTGGCGGCTCAACAGTTACAGTAACTCAAAATAGATTATTTGATGTTGCTTGTTTAAATTTATCAACTATGACTGTACCTTCAACTAATATGTACTATACTATGAGAACAACTACGGGCAAATCTGTACATGGTTCCGAAACGGAATTTAATCTATCTTCAATTTCAAACTATATTAATGTAAATATAGGAAATAATATTTACTTCAATTCTCCTCAATTAGTAGCAAGTTCTATAAATGAAACTAACGAGATGGCAGGAAGCAAATCATTATTTGTTAATTTATCTATGTCAACGGAAAATACAAAACTATCTCCTGTTTTAGACACAAAACGTATAAGCATGGTTGCTGTACAAAATAGATTAAATAATCCTACTTCAGGTAATACGCCAAATTATATATCTGATATTAATTCAACAGGAACATCATCAGCAGCAGTTTATTTAACTAGACCTATTGTTTTAGAAAATGCTTCAACAGCATTAGATATTAGATTGACTCAAAATATTAGATCAAGTTCTTCTGTAAAAGTTTACTACAGAGTTACAAGTTCCGCAGAAGTAAGAAATATTAATGATTTAACGTGGGCGCCATTTAATACTGATGGTAGTGAAGATATATCTGTAACACCATCTGAAGATGATTTTACATTTAAAGAATACAAATATTCTGTAACAGGAATAAAACAATTTACAGCATTTCAAATTAAAGTAGTTATGAAAGGATCAATTTCTTCTTATCCTCCAATTATAAGAGATTTAAGAGGAATTGCTTTAGCAGCTTAATATGAAATTAAAAGTTCAAGGTTATGATTCATTGGTTAGAGATACAAACTCTAATGCTATTATTAATACTAATAAAAAAGAATATGAATTATATATGAGTAGAATTAAATCTCGTGAAAAACAAAGTGATGAAATAAGAAATGCTGTTAAAGAAATAAATACTTTAAAAACTGAATTACAAGAAATTAAAAATTTATTAAAAGAGGTTATAAAAAAATAAAAAATGGCATACACAGTAATTAATACTACAGATACACTAGAACAGATGCGAGTTAAGTTAAACAACTTGACTACAAACGATTTTGGTGATCCTGCTTTACTAGCACCAGCAGGTATATCCTCAACTTCTGTGGTTGGAGCTGTAGTTGAATTGGCAGCTGTTGCTTTTGCTGCTGGAGGTTTTAGTATTAAAGATTCTGCTAATACCACTCAAACTATTAGTTCTGGTCAAACATTAACCGTACTTGGCACAACAAATCAAATTAATGCTGTTGTAAGTCCTACACGTACTCTAACTTTAAGTTTTCCAACTAACGTAACATTACCTGGGAATTTAACAACTATAGGAACACTACATACATTAGGCACAATAGAAATTAGCGGAAACAATATTAGATCAACAGATTCTACCACAGTTAGAATTAACGATTCTTTAAATGTTAATGGTAGTGTGTCATCAACTTCTGTAACTTCAACAGGTGCTATTTCAGGAACTACTATTACAGGTTCTTCTACAATTCAAGGTACAGATTTAATTTTAACAGGTTCAGCAGGAATTCAATTTGAAGGATCTACAGCTGACAATTTTGAAACAACTTTAGTTGTTGTTGATCCAACAGCAGATAGAACTATTACAATACCAAACGTAACAGGAACAATAGTTACTACAGGAGACACAGGTACGGTTACAAGTACAATGATTGCTGATGGTACAATCGTAAATGGTGATATTGCTGACGGTACAATTAGAGGTGCTAAATTAAACGTATCTACTGATAATGTTACTTTTGGTACCGTAACTGCTACTAATTTTACAGGTATAGCTTCAATAGCTACTGCTGTTACATTGGGAGCTAATAATTCAAATAATGAAACAGTTTATTTGGTTTTTTCTGATACAGCTACAGGCAATCAAAGTTTAGAAACAGATACAAGTTTATCATACAATCCATCAACGAATATATTATCTACAACAGCTACACAAGCACGATATGCCGATTTAGCTGAGATTTATGAAACTGACAAACTTTATGATGTTGGTACTGTCGTAATGGTGGGCGGAGAAAAAGAAGTTACAGAGTGTTTTGTTGGTAAAAGAGCTCTTGGTGTTATATCTGATAGGCCTGCTTTTTTAATGAACTCTCAAGCTAAAGGACAACCAATTGCATTAAAAGGACGTGTTAAAGTAAAAGTTGTGGGCACTGTTAAAAAAGGTGATGAGTTGGTTGCCGGTAATGGTGGTTTTGCTACAACTATTAGTGAAGAATTTACTAAAGTATTTGCTATCGCATTAGAAGATAATGAAAAAGGCCTAATAGAGGCAATTATACTATAATTTTACTGTACTAAATATTATAGTATGATTAATGATTTAACTGATGAAATTTTATCCTTTTCAAGATACGAAAACAATCAAATCATTTATATAGATAAAAAAGGTAAAGACTATAAAGTTAAAAACGAAATAACTTATGGTACTTGGATTAAAACCTATAAAGATATTCCTCATATAAAAGTTGAAGGTTTAGAAGATAAATCATTTCATTCAAAAATATTAAAAGATTTTAATTTAGATCATAAAGTAAATAGCGTTCATTTATTTTATAATCAATATGGTGGATTTTCTTTTCCAGAACATGCGGATGACACTAACGTTTTTTTATATATTGTAAAAGGATCAAAAAAAGTTTATATAGATAAACATCCAGTTTTAGTAAAAGAAGAACAAGCTGTTTTTATACCAAAAGGATTAAAGCACAAAGTTGATAGTTTATCAAATACTTGGGCATTAAGTATAGGATTTAATTAATGAATTGGATGTTTTATTTAAAGACAACTGAAACTTGTCAACTGAATTGTAAACACTGTTTTACTAGTGGCATAAATGGTAAAAAAATTTATTTTAATCATTTAAAAACCATTGATTTTTTAAAAAAATTTAGAGAATATTTTAATAAAGATTCAGATACAATTCATTTAGACTTTCATGGAGGAGAACCTTTTTTAGCACCAGTATCTCATATGAATAAGGTATACGAAGAATGTAAAGATTTGTGGCCCAATATGTCGTGGGGCATAACTTCAAATCTTGTTTTGAAATTAAAAGAAGAGCATTACGAATTTATAAAAGGCCCTTTAAAAAATCGTGTAGGCACTAGTTGGGATCCTAAGATACGATTTGAAAATGATGCACAATATAATTTGTGGGAAAAAAATGTAAAAGATTTATTAAACAAAGGAGTTACAATAAGATTGTTTATTAGTGTAACGAAAGATACTATTGCTATAGAACCTATTGAATTATTAAAATGGATTAAAGAATTAGGTGTACAAGAAATATCTTTTGAACGTTTAACTGGCAATGGTAATGCAAAATTACATCCTGAAATATTCCCCAATAATATAGAACAAGATAAGTGGTTTCTAAAAATGCACCATCAATCTAAAGAGTTTAATTGTAGGAGTTGGTTTGATAATGATACATTAGAAGTTATATACAGTAAATTTGAAACGGGGTTTTTAAAAGGTGGCACATTTTGTAGAGATTGTGAACAAAAAATATTCACTATAAATGCTGATGGAACCATATCAGGTTGTCCTAATTCTGCACCAGAGTTCTCGTTTGGTACAATAAATGACGATATACAAACCATTATAAATAGTCCAGTTAGAATAGAAAACATTGCTTGTGAACGTGCAAGAAATCCTATATGTTTTTCTTGCGAAGTTTTTGAGTTTTGTGGAGGTGATTGCCACCAACTTGCTTGGCAAGGTGATATATGTGGCGCACCTAAGAGCTTAATGAAGGAATTAAAAAGTAATATAAAATATGACAACATTAAATAATCCAATTACATCACAAAATATTGTGGATAGATTTGCAGATTTTGTAACTACTACTGCGAATACGGGAATTACTTGGGGAACTAACAATAAACCCTTTTCACAAATGCCTGACTCATATTTGGGAGGCACAACTAATGGATCAACAGTAACCGCA
>Ga0214921_10003392_pt1 | contig 24433 bp, 22 predicted proteins | sample LL1505_MetaG_FD_177992 | JGI IMG/M metagenome (GOLD analysis project Ga0214921, IMG submission 177992) | Freshwater microbial communities from Lake Lanier, Atlanta, Georgia, United States - LL-1505 | ecosystem: Environmental > Aquatic > Freshwater > Lake | place: USA: Georgia | collected...
GATTAACAGAAAGCCGGGCTCGTCAAAAACCCATATAAATCAACGACTTATATGCAAAAATGGCAAACGTGTAATATTTCGTGTAATTGACCAAAAATTGTAAATTACAATTTTTTCAGCACTTTGGTAGATTTTGCACTCAGCCGTGTCACTTTGTGCGCGAAAAAGTCAGCCGCTTGGCTTGACGGTAAAACTAGTTTTTGGAAAAGTTCAAATTCCAACTCCGACATCTAACTTGATGGTTGGAGAGGCCTTGGAATTGATTATCGTCAACTGTAAATTATCCAGCAGCAGATTTATGGAATTGCCGTGAATCAGACTCTCGCTACCCAAAAAACATATCCTGCAGATCCATATTTTTCTTTGTGCTCAACTTGGGCTGGTACATGAAACGAGTCACCTGGATTCAAATGCCTCGTTTTGCCTTCAACGGTTAACCAGAATTCACCCTCGATGACAATAGCATCAGCGGTGAATTCGTGTCGATGAAATTCATTTTCGATATTCGGCTCCCATCGCCGTTCTAGTACTTCTCTATAGCCTTGTTGTAATTTTTCCTCTTTGAAATCTTCGAATCGCAATTGCCTAATTTGATCCATGATGGCCTCCTGAAGAAGAGTTAATTCAAATAAACTGAAAGTATTAAGTCATTTGATGATGACCACCAAAACACTGCAAGGGGAGTGCTCAATCAAAGCCTTTGGAGTAGAACTACGCCACCATCTCTCCAACCAATTGTCTCGATGCTGATGGCCCAGCATGATCAAGTCTGCGCCAATGGTGTGCGCGTATTCAACGATCTTATCAACGGCGTCACCTTTGAGTAATATTCCAACAGCCTCAATCCCTGCCGAGTTAAGTTGTTCAACGCCTTCGTTGAGAATTTTCAAACGTCGTTCTTCTTCTATTTTGTTGTCAGGTTCACTGTAGTAAGAAGTCTCATGACCCATTGAAATTGTTTCGTAGGGAACCACTGAGAGCAGATGAACCTTGGCGTGCTCCCATTGCGAGAGGTCTTTGCAATTGAGCAAAGCCTGCTGACTTTCAAGCGATCCGTCATAGGCCAGAATAATATTTTGATACATCTGATTACTCCTTTGGAAAACTCATGATAGATTTTTAAATTAAATGATCATTGTCCTTGACTAAATTTTTTAGATTTTCGAAGAGCTCAGGCTGTAAATTGGTTGCTAGATTATTTTTGCGCTGTAGCCTGACTTGTCTAATGAAGGCCATTGGCGTAACTTGTTTGTACAGTTGAAATAGTTCAACCAGCTGCTCTTTAGAAAACCCACTCTTATTTGTCAGCTGCGTCCAGCCTAAAGTTTGATCAAAATTCTCAGTAATCCAGACACACAACTCATCCAGCCTCTTGGCATTAGAAGCACTTAGCGGCGAATGCTTCTTGGTCGTGGATCGCATTGGACTCTCCAATCATTGAGCTATTTTGAACGGCGCACCTTAAAAAATTTATCGGGTATTCCCTTGTCGATCTTGGCCACTCAGCCAACGTAAGAAAACGTGGAATGACTGCTTATTGACTAGACCTAAATTAATTCACAGAACCCCTGATTAACAGGAAACAGTTTCTTCAAACTATGCTTGATTTATGCGGTTTACAAGCCATAAAAATTTGTTGTGCAATAGACTGTGTAATTGCCTATTCTCTGTAGTTTTAACAAAGCGTCCAGCTCTGGACGCTTCGTCAGTCGGTTTAGTAACTTTGGACCGGCAGGGAGTGGCAGATCAATTCTCCCAGCAATTTCGTAGATTTTGCACTCGGCGCTGTCACTGTGCACGCGAAAAAGTTAGACGCTAGCCTTTGGGCTAGAACCAGTTGTGGCGAAAGTTCGACGCCATGCGCGGACACAGAACTAGACGCGTTGAAGGGCATGTAAATTTGAAACCGCTTCACACCACGATTAATCAGGTTGCAGTTCGTAGGCGGGGTTCCAATTTTGGACCGAACCTACTTTTTTGCATTGTCAGGGTTTGTCTGCATGCTCACTCTATTTACCTAAAAGCTTACGGGAAGTATATTGATCTAAGTCAAGAAAATGTTAATTAACAATTAAAAGGCATTTGAATGCGAATTATTTTTGAGCACTTCAAACAACTGAAGGCCAGTGTGTTTCACGTCCATCTGTCGGCCGAAGATGCTTGGCCCACCGTCTTCACCAAACTGGCGGAGTGCGTGGTCGAGCCGGTAGGCCATGCTGGCGATGTCATCGTCAACGTCGCCAACTAGAACCGCTTCTTCTGATCATGACCCTGCACCAATTCGAACGCATGATCGTTGAAGACGAGGGCGATGGCCCGGTAGTGGTGTGCGTGCACGGGCTGGGCGGCACGAGCAACAGCTTCTCTCCCCTCATGCCGGCCCTGGCGCGGCACCGTGTGCTACGCGTAGATCTTCCGGGCAGCGGCCGCTCGCAGCATGCGGAAGGCCCGCTGTCGATAGAGCGTTTCGTGCAAGCGCTGATTTCGATGTGCAACCGGCTGGGCGTGGCGCGCGCCGACTGGATCGGCCACTCGATGGGCACCATCGTCTGCCAGCATGTTGCGATTGCGCAGTCGGGCCTAGTGCAGAGTCTGGCCTTGTTCGGCCCCCTTATGGAGCCGGCTGAGCCGGCGCGTGCCGGCATTCGCGTACGCGCAGCCAAGGCCCGCAATGAAGGGGTGGCGGGCATGCAAGAGATCACGAATACCCTGCTGAGCGTTGCGGTGTCTAACGACACGCGGCAGCGCCTGCCGCTGGCCTGTGCCTTCGTGCGCGAAAGCCTGATGCGGCAAGACGGTGAGAACTACGCGCGGACCTGCGACGCCTTAGCCGATGCTCAGGCGGCGCGCGTTGAAATGATTCGTGCGCCGGTGCTTCTGGTCACCGGCGACGAAGACAGCGTAGCGCCGCCGCAGGCGGTTCGTAGCATGACCGAGAAACTGCATGCAGCTCGCAGCACACGCGTGGAGGTACTGGCGCGATGTGGCCATTGGACGCCGATCGAGCGGCCCGACGAGTGTCAGCGCGCCTTGCGCGACTTTTACGCGACCTCACGGAGCTGAAGATGGCCGATACCCTGTTCACCAACGTGCGAGTTTTTGATGGAGGGGGCGAGGCGCCCTTCACCGGCGATGTTCTGGTGCAAGGCAACAAGATCAGCCGCGTCGTCAAGGCCGGCTTCGGCCAATCGTCTGCGCCCGTGTTAGGCGCACGGATCATCGACGGGGCAGGGGCCTTTTTGATGCCGGGAATGATAGAGGCGCACACGCATTTCTCCTGGAACGACCAGCCCACCCTAGATGCCATTCAGCGCATGCCGCCTGAAGAGCACATCTTGTGGTGTTCCGAGGTTGCGAAGAAGTACCTCGACATGGGCTGGACCAGCTGCGTAGGCGCCGCAGCCGCCAAGCCGCGGCTCGACGTTGTGATCCGCAATGCCATCAACGACGGCACCATCGTCGGCCCGCGCTACCTGGCAGCCAGCCAAGAGATCACGGTGCCGGGCGGCCTGGGCGACACTACTGCGCCGCACCTGCCGCAACATGAGTTTGCCTTTGGCGCTATCGTGAGCGGCGCCGAAGAAATGCGCCGCTGTGTGCGCATGTTCGCCAAGTACGGCGTCGACAGCATCAAGATCAACCTTTCGGGCGAATCCATCACTGGCATGCCTTCGGAGATGAGCCAGTTCACATCCGAAGAAGTGCGTGTGTGCGTTGAAGAGTCCAAGGCCTGGGGCAAGCGCGTATCGGCGCATGCGCGGTCCAGCTGGGCTGTCAAGGAATGCATCAAGCAGGGCATCGAAGTTATCTATCACGCAAGCTTCACCGACGCAGAAGCGCTGGACATGCTCGAAGCAAATAAGCTCAAGCACCACGTGGCGCCTGGCCTGGCATGGCTGATCAACACCTGTCACCACGCGTCGCAGTGGGGCCTGACACCCGAAGTTACTCGCAAGATGGGCTATCACCGCGAGTTGGAAGCGGCCATTGAAAGCATGAAGGCGATGCGTAGGCGCGGCATTCGAATCTTGCCAGGGGGCGACTACGGCTTTGCATGGACGCCGCATGGCACCAACGCGAAAGACCTGGAGTACTTCGTCAAGTTCGTCGGTATGAGCAACATGGAGGCATTGTTGTCAGCCACTGCCTGGGGCGGGCCGATGATGATGATGGGCAAGCAGATCGGCTACATTCGCGAAGGCTGCCTTGCCGACATCTTGCTCGTGGATGGCGACCCGCTCGCCGACATCACCGTATTGCAAGACAAGGAGCGCATCTTGTCGGTGATGAAAGATGGTGCCTTCCACCGCGAGCCGCCGGTAGGCGCTGGCCGACCGGTGCGCAGCGGTGCACCACTCAATGCGACCCGTTGGAACTGAGGAGCACGCCATGGCCCCAACCCTCTTTACCAACGTAAACATCCTCGAAGGAACCGGCGTCCTTCCTTACCGCGGCAGCGTGCTGGTCGAAGGTAACCGCATCCGCCAGGTCGGTCGCAGCACCTCGGCCATCACGCCCGCGGGCGCCACGCTCATCGACGGCGCGGGCGCAACGCTCATGCCGGGCATGGTTGAGGCTCACACGCACTTCAGCTGGAACGACGCGGCGACTCTTTCCGGCATCCAGACCATGCCGCTCGAAGAACATGTGCTGTGGTGCGCTAAGGTTGCCAAGCGATATCTGCACGCCGGCTTTACCAGTTGCCTTGGGGCAGCTTGCGCCAAGCCACGGCTAGACGTCGTCATCCGCAACGCAATCAACAACGGCCAAATTCCCGGCCCGCGCTACTTGGCCGCCAGCCAAGAGATTACTGTCCCTGGGGGGCTTGGCGACGAGACGTTGCCGCACCTGCCGTTCCCCGAGTTCAGCTTCGGCGTGAACGTCAACGGCGCGGAAGACATGCGCAAGTCAGTGCGGATGTTCCTAAAGTACGGCGTGGACAGCATCAAGATCAATCTGTCTGGCGACAACTTCGTGCCCGGTGCCGATTCGCATACCGCCTGGATGACCGATGCCGAAGTAGCAGCCGCGGTGGAAGAAGTGAAGATGCGCGGCAAACGCATCATCGTGCACGCGCGCTCCAAGGCCAGCATTCAACAGGCCCTGCGCCATGGAATTGAGCTGATCTACCACGCGAGTTTCACCGACACCGAGACGCTGGACATGATGGAAGCGGCCAAGGAACGCATCTTCGTGGTCCCGGGCATCGGCATCCTATACGCGCTGCTCAACGAGAGCGAGCAATGGGGCGTCACGCGCGAGATCGCCACCGGCTGGGGTTACCAGTTGGAGTGGGACGCGGCGCTAGATTCGCTGTCGAAGATGCACAAGCGCGGCATTCGTGTGCTGCCCGGCGGCGACTACGGTTTTGCCTTCACCCCGCATTGCCAGAATGCGCGCGACCTGGAGTTCTTTGTCAAGTACCTGGGCTTCACGCCCATGGAGGCGATTCGTTCCACCACGCTTTACGGCGGCCAGATCATGCTGCGCGGCCACGAACTGGGCGCCATCAAGGAAGGTTGGCTAGCCGACCTTCTGCTTGTCGATGGCGACCCATTGGCTAACCTCAGCATATTGCGCGACCCGAAGCGCATTCTCGCCGTGATGAAGGACGGGGTTTTTGCCAAGGCGCCCACCATCGCCTCGCAACGGGCCTGGGGACAAGCGGCATGACGGGTTTTCTTTCATGACCCGCCGCGAACGTTTGGCCACGTGGATCCTGGTAGGGGGACCGATTTTGGTGTTCTCCTTGTGGGCGCTAGTGGACAACCCTCGACTGTACCTGGTGACCATGTTGAACAGCTTGACGCTAGCTTCGCTTTATTTCATCGTTGCGAGTGGCTTCACCCTGGTGTTTGGGTTAATGCGCAACGTCAATTTGGCGCATGGCTCTCTTTATCTTCTGGGTGGCTACGTTGGCTATGTGGTTGCGCGCGAGACTGGCTGGTGGATCATCTCGCTGGCTGCAGGGTTTCTTGCTGCCGCGATTGCCGGTGTTCTGATCCAGGTGTTGATACTTCGGCGCATGCAAGGGCAGGACTTGCGTCAGACCATGGTCACCATCGGCCTGTCCATCGTCATCGCCGACATCTTGCTTTGGATCTTTACCGGACAGGTGTATCAGATGGAAGCGCCCTCGTGGCTGCAAGGTCCCATTCGCGGAATCCCGGTCATCAAGGCGTATTCCGCATACCGGCTTAGCCTTTTGGGTTTTGGCATTGCGATCGGCATTTTCCTTTGGTTTCTGCTCAATCGAACGAAGGTCGGCATGATGATTCGCGCGGGCGTGGATGACCGGGCGATGTTGGCCGCCTCTGGCGTTAATGTGAACCTGGTTTTTGCCATCACCTTTATGCTAGGCGCTGGCCTGGCAGGTTTCGGTGGGGTAATCGGCGCGGTGGAACTGAGCATGGTGCCGGGTGAAGACACGCGGCTGCTGCTGGCTTCGTTAATCGTCGTCATAGTCGGTGGCATGGGCAGCGTGGTGGGTGCGGCCATCGGGGCTGCGATCCTGGGCCTTGCAGAAACGTATGGGCTGGCTTACGCGCCGACTTACAGTGTGGTCTTCACCTTTGTAATTCTCATCGGCGTACTCGCCTTCCGGCCACGCGGCATCATGGGGCGGCCGGCATGACCGCAGCAAAGTGGCGCAGAGCGATGAATACTGGGGTGGCCAGTGCGGTTCCACGTTTGCTGCCGAGCGCGGGTGGTAGTGCCGCACCAACTGCTGCGCCTGCGCCCGACCCTTACGCCGACAGCAACGCGCCGCGTTGGTTGAAGTTTTTGTGGCGCAATTTATCTCCGCGCCACGTATTCACTTTGGCCTTTGTCCTGCTGCTGCCCCTAATCGTTTCGCCTTTCATCATCTACCAGGTCGCGGCGCAGGCATTGATCTTCGGCCTGATCGCGCTGTCTCTCTCTTTCTTGGCTGGCTACGGCGGCATGGTATCCCTTGCGCAGATGTCGGTGGCCGGCATGGCCGGCTACGCGTTGGCGGTGTTGGGTGTCAGCGGCACTGCCTCCAGCCTTGGCTGGCCTTGGGGCGTGGTGGTTCCATTTGCCCTACTTATAGCGGTGCTGTGTAGCACGCTAATTGGTTGGTTGTCTGTGCGAACCGATGGCATCTACACCATCATGATCACGCTTGCAATCGGCGTGGCTTTTTATTACCTCGTGCTACAGAACTACACCGTGTTCAACGGTTTCCAGGGTTTCCAGAAGGTGTACCCGCCGCAGATCTACGGCGTAAACTTGAGCGATCCGGTGCCCTTCTATTTTCTATGCCTTTTTTGGGCCATGGCTGGGTATTTTCTGATCAAGTGGCTTGTGCGCACGCCTTTTGGCATTGCGCTACAAGGCACGCGCGACAACGCACGACGCATGAGTTCGCTTGGTTACAACGTCACTGCCCACCGGGTCGCGGCGTATGCGGTCTCGGGTTTGCTGGCGGGCGTCGGCGGCGTACTGCTGGTTTGGTACAACGGCCTCATTTCCCCGGGATCGGTGGGTACCGGCTGGCTCATCAACCTGCTGGTGATCGCCGTGCTCGGCGGCATGAAGCACCCCATCGGCGCCTTCCTCGGTGCCATCGTCTTCATCTTGTTGCAGACGTTCGCCATCGACGTGATCGACCGCGAACGTTTTAACCTTGTCATCGGTGGCGTGTTCCTGTCCATCGTTCTGTTTTCCCCCGACGGCCTGCTCGGCCTGTGGGCGAAGTTGCGTATGCGCTTCGGCCCCAGCCAGGTCATTACTTCAACCACTAGGAGATAACTGTGAAAAATAGCAAGCGAATCTGGATCCGTTCAATATTGTGCGCCGCTGCCCTGGCATCCCTAAATGGCATTGCCTTTGGGCAGGGCCAGCCCGTGAAGATCGGTCTTTTGGCGACGCTGGAAGGCCCGTTCGCGGCCGGCGGTGCCGACGGAATGCGCGGGGCCGAACTGGCCGTCAAACAGCGCGGCGGCGTGGTTGCTGGGCGCAAGATTGAAATCATCAAGGCCAGCTCCGACGCCAAGCCAGACGTGGCCGTCAACGCCACCCGCAAGCTGGTCGAGCAAGACAAGGTCGATATCATGGTCGGCCCGCTGTCTGGCGGCGAGGGCATTGCCGTCAAGGACTACTCCAAGACTCAACCGCAGGTGACCTTCATCAACGGCGGCTCGGGCGCACAGGCCACCACGCTGGTCAATACCAGCCCCAACTTCTTTCGCTTCAACACCGAAGGCGCGCAGTGGATGGTGGGCCTTGGCAAAGCGGCGATGGACAAGGGCTACAAGCGCACGATGATCATCGCGGAGGACTACGCGTTTCCGTATAGTCAGGTGCAAGGCTTCATGGCTGAGTACTGCCGGTTGGGCGGCAAGGTGCCCGTCAAGGCATGGGTGCCACTGGGCGGAAAGGATTACTCGTCAGTTATTGCCACGATCCCCAAAGACGTGGATGCGTTGCTAGTTATTCTGGGAGGCGCCGACGCGGTGAACTTCCTCACGCAATACGAGAACTCTGGTGGTGACAAGCCTATGATGGGCGGCAGCATCACCGTCAGCCAGGACGTGCTCAACTACAGGGGTAAGCGACGCGACTCGCTGGTGGGCACCATCTCTGCCGGTCCTCTGGCCGACACCTTCGACGGCGCTGATTGGAAAGCTTTCGTCGCAGACTACCAGCGGAACTACCCAGTGTCGGCCGGAGGCTATCCCAGCCCCAGCCTCTTCGCGTTCGTCTATTACGTCAACATGAAGGCAGCACTCGACGGTCTTGCGGCCGTGAATGGCGACCTGAGCGGCGGCCAGGCCAAGTACCGCGATGCGCTGCAGAAAATGGTGTTGAAGACCCCCACCGGTGACGTGCGTCTGGACAGCAACCGCCAGGCCATCGGAACCACTTTTGTTACCGAAGTTGTGAAGGACTCCAGCGGTAATCTGTCGACCAAGGTGTCGCGCAAGGTCGACAACATCGACCAGACGCTTGGCATCAAGCCCGAGGACTTCAAGATGGGCTCGCGCGACGTGCCGGCTTGCCCATAACCCGCTTTCTCCAGCATGGCATCGATCAGTAACCTGACACCCCGGCGCGACCGCGCGCCGCGCCACGCGGCTTCGGCGACCCCAAAGGCGCTGATGTCGGGCGACGCGCTGGTGCTCGAAGGCGTGACGCGCGCTTTCGGCGCGTTGCGCGCGGTGGACGATGTGTCGCTGACGGTGGCCGCTGGCCAAAAGTACGCCGTGCTTGGCTCCAATGGGGCCGGCAAGACGACGCTTTTTAATGCCATCACAGGAGACTTCCCGCCCACCGCGGGAAGGATCCTGTTTTTTGGCGAAGACATTACTGCGCTACCGCCCCATGAGCGAATCCGCAAGGGCCTGCGTCGTACCTACCAATCGTCGTTGCTGTTCAAAGAGTTGAGCGTGCGCGACAACCTGTTTTTGGCTGTTCGTGGCGTGAGTAGCGGACGCTTCAGTTTTTTGCGCGCCGGCGCGGCGCATGCAACACAAGTGGCCGCCGAAGACATCTTGCACCGCGTTCGCCTTGACGCCCTGAGGGACGAACTGGTTGGCAACCTGGCTCACGGCCAGCAGCGCCAACTGGAAATCGGCATGGCATTGGCGGGAGCGCCGCGCCTGATCCTCTTTGACGAGCCGGCTGCGGGCCTGTCGCCCGCTGAGCGGCGCGAGCTGGTTGCGCTATTGCGCGGCCTGCCGGCGCACATGAGCTTTGTGCTCATTGAACACGATCTCGACATCGCACTCCGCGTGGTCGAACGAGTGACCGTCATGCACAACGGGCGCGTGCTTCGGCACGGTACGCCCGATGAAATCGAGAACGACTCCCAGGTTCAGGCCATTTACATGGGAGGCAAACATTGACACCCGCAGATAGCACTCACGGCCCAATGAGCTGGTTTTCAAAACCAGCTGCGTCGAACAGCAAGGGGCCATTGCTGGTCATCGAGGGCCTTGATGTCTATTTCGGCCGGGCTCACGCCCTGCAGGGCGTGAGTCTGACCCTCGACCATGGCGTACAAGGTATCGTGGGCCGCAACGGTATGGGCAAGACCACCCTTTGCAACGCGATCACTGGGCTGGTTCCTGCCAGCGGCAGCATCAGGCTGGCAGGCGAAGAACTCCTCGGGCTTAGCCCCAATCGGATCACGAAGCGCGGCGTCGCCTACGTGCCGCAGGGCCGCCGCGTTTGGCCCAGTTTGACGGTTGATGAAACGCTCAAGCTCGTTGCGCGCAAGAAGCGCGACGTGGATCGCGTCTATTTCATGTTCCCGCGTCTAGCGGAACGCAAGGGCCATGGGGGAGGGCAACTTTCGGGCGGTGAGCAGCAGATGCTGGCCATTGGCCGTGCGCTGCTGTTGGAGCCACGCCTGCTGGTGATGGACGAGCCCACCGAGGGCCTAGCACCGGTGATCGTGGAGCACGTCGCTAAGTCGTTGCGGGTGTTGGCGTCTGAAGGGGAGATTTCCATTCTGCTCATTGAGCAGAATCTGGGCGTGGCACTCGACGTGGCCGATGCCATCGGTGTGATGGTCAATGGTCGCATCGCGCACCAGATGCCGGCCGCGCAGTTGGCGGCTGATCGGGAGTTGCAGGAGCAACTCTTGGGCGTGCGCTCTGGCGGCCATCATGACGAAGCCGAGCCCGAAGTGCCAGCAGTTGCATCAGTGCCAAGCGACGCTCAGCCGCAGCAGGTCTACACCGTGCAACGCGCCCATGGCCAGGGGATGCCGTCGCTAGACGACCCGGCACCGCGAACTGTGCGCGGCTTCAACCGTTGGAACACCGGCGATTCGGCTGGCGCTGTGGTGGACATCGCGCGTGAGCCGGTCGCGCCTTCTGCTATTTCCACACCCATATCCGCGGCGTCCAGAAGCAGCAAAGTGCTGGAGTTTCCGGTGGCCGCCACCAGCGGGCGAGCCGCTTACGTTGCAGGCACCTTTGACACCAAGGGCCGCGAGCTCTTCTATATTCGCCAGTGTTTGGAAAAACTCGGTCTGCGTGTTGTAACGGTGGATCTGTCGACCAGTGGCCGGCCCTCTCCGGCGAGCGTGCACCCGCGCGAAGTTGCGCGCCATCATCCGCAGGGCGAAGCGGCGGTGTTCAGTGGAGACCGCGGCAGTGCCGTGACTGCAATGGCGCAGGCATTTGAGCACTACCTTAGCACGCGTCGCGACTTGGGCGGCATCATTTCTGCTGGCGGCTCGGGCGGAACTTCCCTTGCAACACCGGCCATGCGCGCATTGCCCATCGGCGTGCCCAAAGTCATGGTCAGCACCATGGCCAGCGGGGACGTACGGCCTTATGTCGGTCCGAGCGATATCTGCATGATGTATTCGGTTACGGACGTGCAGGGCATTAACCGCATCAGCGAAAAGGTGCTGGCCAACGCGGCGCATGCGCTGGCCGGTATGGTGATGCACCCGTCCACGGAGTCGGCAGCCAACAAGCCGGCGTTGGGTCTAACCATGTTTGGCGTTACCACCCCCTGCGTGCAGGCGGTGACAAAGCGCCTGCAGGACGACTTCGATTGCCTTGTCTTCCATGCCACCGGTGTTGGCGGACAAAGCATGGAGAAGCTGGTCGAGTCGGGCATGCTCGCCGGTGTGATTGACGTCTCCACCACCGAAGTGGCCGACGAGATCGGCGAGGGCGTGCTGAGCGCTGGCCCGACGCGCCTGGATGTCTTTGCGCGGCACGCCGTGCCTTACGTCGGCAGTTGCGGCGCGCTCGACATGATCAACTTCGGCGGCTGGGACACTGTGCCGGAGCGCTTCAAGGGGCGCCTGCTCTACCGCCACAACCCCAGCGTGACTTTGATGCGCACCAGCGTCGAAGAGAACCGTTTGATGGGTGAGTTCATCGCTGCCAAGCTCAACGCCATGCAGGGGCCGGTGCGCTTTCTGATTCCTGAAGGCGGTTTTTCGGCCATCGACAAACCTGGCCAGCCTTTTCACGACCCCGAAGCTGACCGCATGCTGTCCGCCACCATCGAACAACACTTTCGCAGCGGTGCCGAGCGCAAGCTCGTGCGCTATCCGCACAACATCAACGACGACGCGTTTGCGGACGCATTGGTGGCCGCGTGGCACGACGTGCAGTGCGCAGCCGCCGGTGCCCGTCGCGCCTGACAACCTAAGACAAATTACCCAATGGCCCGCATACCCCGCCAACTCCTGCTAGATCGGTTCCGCGCCAAGATCGCCACCGGCCGCCCCCTCATAGGCGGCGGCGCCGGCACCGGACTCAGCGCCAAGTGCGAAGAAGCCGGCGGCATCGACCTTATCGTCATCTACAACTCGGGCCGCTACCGCATGGCCGGGCGCGGATCGCTCGCGGGCCTGTTGGCCTACGGCAATGCCAACGAGATTGTTTGCGAGATGGCCCGCGAAGTGCTGCCGGTGGTCAAGCACACGCCGGTGCTCGCCGGCGTCAACGGCACCGACCCGTTTATGCTCACTGAGCCTTTCCTGCGCCGCATCATCGACTTGGGTTTTTCCGGCATCCAGAACTTTCCCACTGTGGGCCTCATCGACGGCACCTTCCGCGTCAACCTCGAAGAGACTGGCATGAGCTACGCGCTCGAGGTCGACTTGATCCGCACCGCCCGAGCCATGGATTTGCTCACCACGCCTTACATCTTCAGCGAACAGAACGCGTGCGACATGGCCGCGGCGGGCGCCGACATCGTGGTGTGCCACCTTGGCCTTACGACTGGCGGCGCCATCGGGGCCGAGACTGGCCTGAAGCTAGTTGATTGCGTTGCGCCCATCAATGCTTGGGCGGCTGCTGCGCGTTCCATCAACCCCGAAGTCCTCGTGCTTTGCCACGGCGGACCGATCGCGACGCCGGAGGATGCGCAATTCATCCTCGCCAACTGCCCCACCTGTGACGGCTTTTACGGCGCAAGCTCAATGGAGCGCCTGCCTACTGAAGTGGCGCTCACCGAAACCACCCGGCGCTTTGTCGCCATGCGGCGCTGATAGCCATGACGCCGCGCTACCCCTTTAATTTGCTGAACTTGACTGGAGATCAACCATGACCGGTGCTGAATTCGGAAACTTCCTCCTCGCCTTGATCGTCGTCGCCATCGTGGTGGCAGTCTTGGTGTGGCTGCTGCACTGGCTGTACCTGCGCAGCTCCAAGGAGCGCGCTTTTGTTCGAACCGGCATGGGCGGTCAAAAGGTGGTGCTCGACGGCGGCGCCTTCGTGTTGCCGATTGTGCATGACGTGATACCCGTGAACATGAACACCCTGCGCCTAGAAGTCATGCGTGGTCGCGACAAAGCACTCATCACCAAGGACCGAATGCGCGTCGACGTGATCGCCGAGTTCTACGTGCGCGTCGCAGCCCACCCGGACGCGGTTGCAGCGGCCGCGCAAACGCTGGGCCTGCGCACGATGGAGCCGGAGCAGTTGAAGGAGCTGGTCGAGGGCAAGTTCGTAGACGCGCTGCGCACCGCGGCAGCCGAAATGTCGATGGAGGAGCTGCACGAGAAGCGCGGTGCTTTCATCAAGCGCGTGCGCGAGTCGGTGGCCGAAGATCTCACCATGAATGGCCTGGAGCTGGAAGCGGCATCGCTGACCCAGCTCGACCAGACGGGAATGGAGTATTTCAACCCGAGCAACGCATTCGACGCAGAAGGCCTTACCCGTTTGACGGAACAAATCGAACACCGCAAGAAGCAGCGCAACGACGTCGAGCAAGACACGCTGATCGCCATCCGCAACAAGAACCTCGAGGCCGAGAAGCTCGGCCTAGACATCGACCGTGAGAGCGAATATGCGCGCCTTTCGCAGCAGCGAGAAGTAGAGATCGCCCGCGCTCGGCAACGTGCGGAGGTGAGCACCGAGCGTGCCCAGCGCGAGCAGGCGGCAGAGGGGGCGCAAATTCAGGCCAAGCAGATCATCGACGAAGCGCGCATCCGTTCCGAGCAGAGCATCGAGCAGGAGCGCATTGGCAAAGAGCGCGCCATCCAGTCGTTGGAGATTGAACGCCGTATGGCAGTCGAGTTGGCCGAACAGCAGCGCGCCATTGCCGTGGCTCGCGAAAGCGAGGCCCAGAGCGTGGCCCAGGCCGCAGCAGACACGGCACGCGCCACCGCAGTGGCAGCGGAAGAAAAGGTCTTCACCGCGCGGGAGGTCGAGATGGCCGAGCGCAAGAAGACCATCGACCTGATCGGCGCTCGTCAGGAGGCCGAGCGCGAAGCGCTGCGTTTGACGACAGCGGCCCACGCTGAGATGCAGGCCAGCACCGACCGCGGCACCGCCATCCGGGCCCAGGCCGAGGCCGAGGCCGACGCTGACAAAATCAAGTCTATGGCGATGCGCCTGCGCGCAGAGATCGAGGCCGAGGGTTTGCAATTGATGAATGCCGCTCACAACATGCTTTCGCCCGAAGCTCGCATGTCGGCCCTGCGCATGCGTCTGGTGGAGAAGGCTGAAGGCATCATCCGCGAGTCGGTCAAGCCGATGGAACGCATAGAGGGCATTAAGATTCTTCACGTCGACGGCCTTGGCGGTTCGGGAGGCAGTGGCGACGGCGTGAACGGCAACGGCAATTTTGCCGACGGCATCGTCAATTCGGCGCTCCGCTTTCGCGCCCAAGCCCCGCTAGTCGACCAGTTGCTACGCGAAATTGGTATCGAAGGCGGCGACATACAAAACCTGGTGGGCGGCGTCAGCGGCGCCAACGCTGGTCTGCCTTTGACCGCGCCAAAGGAGTAGCCGGTGATTCAAATCTACGTGAGCAGCGTTATCGACGCCGGCGCCGACACGGTCTGGTCGCGTATCCGTGACTTCAATGCGCTGCCGCAATGGCACCCAGCGATAGCCGATAGCCGCATCGAGAACAACGAGCCGAGCGACCGCGTCGGCTGCATCCGGCACTTCCACACCCGTGACGGCGGCATGATCCGCGAACGCCTGCTGGCGCTGTCGGACTACGACTTCAGCTGCAGCTACGAAATCATTGAGAGTCCGATGGGTGTCGACAACTACGTGGCTACACTTAAACTCACGCCGGTGACGGATGGAACGCGCTGCTTCGCCGAATGGAGCGCGGAGTTCGACTGCACCGAGGGCCGCGAGGCCGAGCTGACGCAGACTATCGGCAACGGTGTCTTCCAGAGCGGCTTCGACGCGCTGAAACGGCACTTCGAAAGGCGCTGACTTCAATGCTGCAGCGCGTCGTTCGCAGCACCATCATCGACGCGCCGATCGAGCGTGTGTGGGCGGTGTTGCGCGACTTCAATAGCCACGACCATTGGCACAACGTGGTCGATTCCAGCCGCATCGAAGGCGAGGAACGCAGTGACCAGGTCGGTTGTATCCGCAGCTTCTCGTTGAAGGACGGCAATCGCATTCGCGAGCAGCTTCTGACGCTCGACGATCATCAGCACAAGAGCACGTATTGCATCGTCGATGCCACGGTGCCTCTGATTCGCTACGTGGCCACGATCACGCTCAAGCCGGTGACGGATGGCAACCGCACCTTTTGGCATTGGGAATCGACCTTTGGCACGCCGCCTGGAAGGGAGCGTGAGCTGAGCAACATGGTTTCTCAGGGCGTGTATGAAGCTGGTTTCGAGAATCTTCGCCGCCACCTGGCAGCGGGCGGCGATTTGCTAGTACCGGGCTCCAGCCACATGGCAATGCCTCGGGCGTTGCCGGTTCACAGCCGTCGCATCGTAGTCGCGCAATATGGCGGAGCGGAACAGCTTGTGCCGCAAGACGGGGAAGCACCGGCGCCTGGGCCAGGCGAGCTGCGTATCCGTCAGCGCGCCATTGGCGTCAACTACATCGATGTCTACCTGCGCAAGGGGTGGATCCCGCAGATGCTCGCGCCTAACGGCACCCCGGGTATGGAAGCGGCCGGCACCGTGATCGATGTCGGCGAAGGCGTGCATGGCTTCATGCCAGGCGATCGCGTCGCCTACATCGGCCCGTTACCGGGTGGTTATTGCAGTGTGCGCAGCGTTCCCGCGGCTTGGGTCGTTCAACTTCCGCCGGCGGTGGAAGACGCCAGCGCCGCCAGCATGCTGCTCAAGGGCATCACCGCCGACTACCTGCTACGCGACCTCGGCCACGTGCGGCCTGGCACGCGGTTGTTGGTTCATGCCGCGGCCGGCGGCGTCGGTCTGTTGCTATGCGGCTGGGCGCGCAGCCTGGGCGCGCGCGTGATTGGCACCGTGTCTAGCGAAGAAAAAGCCCGTACCGCCCGCGAACACGGTTGCGAGCAGGTGATCGTCACGCGCGACTATCGATTTGCCGATGGTGTGCTGAGGCAATGGCCCGAAGGCGCGGAAGTCATCGTCGATGGCTTGGGCGAAGCGGCTAGGCAAGAAAACTTTGCGGCCCTCGCACGCTGCGGCCACTGGATCAGCCTAGGCCAGGCAACCGGTGCACTGCAGCCGATCTCGACCGATTGGCTTGCGCAGAAGTCGGCCACTTTCTCGCGCCCGGTGGCTTTCGACTACGTTGCCACACCGGCACTGATGGCTGAACGGGCGCAGCGGCTGTGGGCAGTTTTGGCCGATGGCAGCGTCAAGGCGCCCCCCATCGAACGCTGGTCACTGGATGCTGCTGCCCGTGCGCACGAGCGGCTTGAATCACGCGCTACCATCGGCGCCCTTGTCCTCGTGGCCTGAAAGGAGACACCATGATCGTTGGCATGAACCACTTCACTATTACCGCCGAAGACGAGCGCAAGACGCTCGACTTCTACATCGGCCTACTCGGCCTGACCGTGGGGCACCGACCGGAGCTTGGGTTTCCCGGGGCGTGGCTCTACGCTGGTGGCCCTCAGGCCGTGCTTCACATATACTTCGAAAGACCGATGCCCGCCACACGCACAGGCGTCATCGATCACCTTGCCTTCAGCGCCACGGGCCTCAAGGCTGTGAAGAAACGCTTCGACGCTGCGGGCATCGCCTACGACTTGCGCCGCCAAGCCGGCGCGGGCACCTGGCAGTTGTTCAGCACCGACCCGAACGGTGCCAAGGTCGAGCTCGACTTCGATCCGTTAGAGACGCTCTAGGCGTCGCCGTCGGCGAGTACGCAAAAGACATACAAAGAAGCAAACTTGCAAACTTTACCCATCCTTATGAAAGACCACTCCGCCTAATTGGCAAGGCAAGTAAAACAATGAACTCCATTCAATCATTGCGTTTAATTTTGATTTTGTCGATTGCATCGTTGGCAACAGGTTTGACGCTTGCTCAGACTGCTAGCACCAGTTCTCGCTATACCGCGTCTCCCGCAAGTCCAGACGGCATTGGCAAACGCTACATGGATCGCGAGATCTCTGGCGTGATGGGGTGGCAAGGCGCTCCTTGGCTCGAGCGGCAAGAGCGTGAGCGTGAGGAGCGAACAGATTTATTACTCAAAGCACTTGCTCTGAAGCCCGGAATGGTCGTTGCTGACATTGGCGCTGGCACGGGTTACTTAACGCGGCGCATGGCACCAGCCGTTTTGCCTGGCGGAAAGATATTGGCGGTTGATGTGCAGCCAGAGATGGTGCGTATGCTAGAAAACAGTATCAAAAGCACAGGGCAAACACATATCGAGGCAAGGCTCAGTTCAGTTGACGACGTTAAGCTGCCTACTGGCTCTGTGGATCTCGCAGTGATGGTGGATGTGTATCACGAATTGGCCTTTCCTTATGAGGTCATGACCAGTGTGATGAAATCTTTAAAGACTGGCGGTCGTATGGTTTTTGTGGAGTACAAAGCCGAAGACCCCAAGGTTCCCATCAAGCCACTGCACAAAATGAGCGAAGCGCAAATTCGAAAAGAAGCCGAAGTCTTCGCGCTAGATTGGGAGCGAACGGTTAGTACCTTGCCTTGGCAGCATGTCGTGATATTTCGAAAGCGTCATTGACAAGCTGTATCTGTTCAACTAACTTCATGATTGATTTGACACGAAAGGTTTGAGAAATGACTTCCTCTTTTACCGATTCAATACAAGCCCTTGATCAACAACTCATTCAATTGGTGTATCGAAGCCGTTCACTTATACAGGGCGCTGAGTACGACAAATTAATGGCCACATGTCTGCGTAACAATCCTGCTCGCGAAATTACGGGAGTTTTGATTTCACATTCAGGTTGGTTTCTTTAAGTGCTTGAAGGCTCTGCATCTTACTTACCTTCTATCCAAAAGAAATATTGATAGCCCATTAATCATTGGATCGAGCTTGTTCAAAAACAAAAAGGTATGATGCACATGGAAGTTTTGAACTGGCTGAAGACTGAGCATGGTCTTGGACACGGACACGGACACGACAATACATTCGTGTGAGAAAATTTGCACGCGAAACAGTTAGACGCTAAACGAGAGCACACAATTAGAGTATGACTGAGTGGACGCAGGTTAGTTCTGCTAGTACACAGGCTTTTGCTGCTTGAGGCAGGCGACGACTTCTGCTTTCAGTGAAAAGCCTTCGCCGTAAGCCAGAGCCAGTTGAGTGCAACGATTGACGAAATTATCCACACCTTGGGCGTAGATAAATTGCAGCGCGCCACCTGTCCAAGCTGGAAAGCCGATCCCAAAGATCGAGCCAATGTTGCCATCGTGCACCGAGGTCAATACACCTTCGGCCAGGCATCGGGCGGTCTCGACGGCCTGACGATAGAGCAAGCGGTCTTTGATATCTTGCTGGCTGTATGTCAAGTCTGACTTTTCAAAGCGAGTTTTAAGCTCCGACCAAAGCACTTTTTTCTGGTTTGCAGGGTAGTCGTAAAATCCACCGCCCGCTGCTCGGCCCGGACGCTTGAACTCCTTGACCATTCGCTCGACAAACAATTCACCGGGCGTTGCCGTGTGGGTTTTACCCTCTTTAGCAAAGTCTTCTCGGGTTTGGTCGAGTACATGCACCGACAGCGACAGGGCTGTTTCATCCAGCACCGCTAGCGGGCCAACCGGCATACCTACTTGCATGGCTAAGTTCTCGATGACAGGGGCAGGAATGCCTTCGGCCAGCATGGCTGCGCCCTCCATGACAAAGGTGCCAAAGGTACGGCTGGTGTAAAAGCCACGCGAGTCGTTCACTACGATCGGCAGCTTGCCAAGCGCCTGCACGTAATCGTAGGCGCGTGCAATGGTCTTGTCATCGGTTTGTGAGCCACGAATGATTTCCACAAGTTTCATCTTGTCCACTGGGCTGAAAAAGTGGATGCCAACAAATTTGCTGGGCGCAGAGCTGGCCAAAGCTAGGCTGCTGATAGGCAGGGTGGAAGTGTTGCTGGCAAAGAAACCACCTTCAGCCAGAATGGGCTCGGCCTCTTGAGCGACACGAGCTTTGAGCTCGCGGTTTTCAAAAACGGCCTCGATGATCAGTTCGCAGTCTTTGAGGTCTGCCGTGCTTGCGGTAGGTTGGATCAGCGACAACAGGGCTTGTTGTTTCTCGGAGCTCATGCGGCTTTTGTCGACGAGCCTTTGCGTGAGTTTTTGGCTGTAGGTCTTACCTTTTTCAGCGGCTTCGATGCTCACGTCTTTCAGAACGGTGGCGATGCCTCGACTGGCTTGTGAATACGCGATACCAGAACCCATCATGCCCGCACCCAAAATGCCGACCTTTATTGGCTTAAAGCGCGGTGCGTCCTTAGGGCGGCTTTGGCCACCCTTGATGCTGTTCATGTTGAAGAAGAAGGTGTTGATCATGTTGCGCGCAACGTGGCTCTTCATGAGACTGGCAAGGTAACGGCTTTCAATGCGCATTGCGGTGTCAAAGTCCACCAGTGCACCTTCAACCATAGCGGCCAGCGCCGCTTCCGGTGCTGGGTACAAGCCACGTGTTTTTTGTTTAAGCATAGCTGGGGCTACGCTCAGCATGCCCGCGATCTTCGGGTTGCTCGGCGTGCCGCCAGGCATTTTGTAGTCCTTGCGGTCCCAGAGATGTTGTGCCGCTTCAGGTTGGCCTTGCGATGCGGCGATATGCGCTAAAGCGCGGGGGCGAAGCTGGTCATCGCTGGTCACGATCTCGTGAACGAGACCCAGCTTTTGCGCTTCTTCGGGGCCAAAGAGTTTGCTTTCAAGCACATACGCTTGCGCGGCCAACAGGCCCAGGTAGCGTGTCATTTTGGTGATGCCTCCACCTCCAGGAATCAAGCCTAGCGTGACTTCAGGTAGACCAAATTGGGTTTTGACGTTGGCCGTGGCGATGCGGTAATGGCCGATCAGCGCCACTTCCCAGCCGCCGCCCAACGCAGAGCCGTTTAGACAACTGACCACGGGCACGCCCAGTGTCTCGATGGTGCGAAAACTTTTCTTGATGCCTTCAATCTCGGCAAAGATTCGTGGACCGTCCGAGTCTTGTGTTCGCATGACTGCTTTGAGGTCGGCACCCGCAAAAAAAGTGGACTTGGCCGAGGCCAGGACGATGCCTTGGATGCTAGCCTTATCTTTGAGCACCTGCTCAGCCGCATTGGCTAAATCAGCCTGCCATTGCAGGCACATAGTGTTGACCGGTGAGCCCTGCTCATCAAAGGTGATGGTGGCGATGCCGTCTGTCAGTTCGTAGCGAAGTGTTTTTAAAATCATGTTGATACATTCTTGGTCAAACGCGTTCAATGATGGTGGCGATGCCCATGCCACCGCCCACACACAAAGTAGCCATGCCGTAGCGCAGCTTGCGACGATGTAGCTCGTCGATCAGGATACCAATGATCATTGCTCCAGTGGCTCCAAGAGGGTGGCCCATGGCAATGGCTCCACCGTTGACGTTGACTTTTTCATGTGGCACTTGCAGCTCTTGCATGAACTTCATAGGCACAGCTGCAAACGCCTCGTTGATTTCGAACAAATCGATCTGATCAATCGTTAAGCCGGCCTTGGCTAGCGCTTTGCATGCGGCTGGCATGGGGCCAGTCAACATGATGGTTGGGTCGGCCCCAGACAAAGCCACTGCTACGATGCGCGCACGCGGTGTCAAGCCATGGGTTTTGCCAGCTGCTTCTGTACCTATCAAGACGGCTGCGGCACCGTCTACGATGCCAGAGGAGTTGCCTGCGTGGTGCACATGTTGGATGCGCTCAACCTGGGGGTAACGCTGCAAGGCAACCGCGTCAAAGCCCATGGCACCGAGTTGCTCAAACGAAGCTTTGAGCCCACCCAATGTTTCCATCGTGGTGCCTGGCTTAATGAATTCGTCTTGAGCCAAGATGACTTGACCGAGCTTGTCTTTGACCGGAACGATCGAGCGATCGAAGTAACCTGCCGCACGCGCAGCCGTAGCGCGCTTTTGCGATTCGACCGCGAAGGCGTCTACATCGTGGCGGTTGAACCCGCTCATCGTGGCGATTAAGTCAGCCCCGATCCCTTGCGGCACAAAAAGTGTTGTACTGTTAGTCTCAGGGTCTTGCGCCCAAGCACCACCGTCCGAACCAATCGGCACTCGGCTCATGCTTTCTAGGCCACCGGCAACTACCAGTTCTTCCCAACCGCTGCGCACTTTCATAGCTGCCATGTTGACCGCTTCTAGACCCGAAGCGCAAAAGCGGTTGAGCTGTACGCCCGAACAACGCCAGTCCCAGCCCGCAGCCAGTGCTGCCACTTTTGGAACTACTGAGCCCTGCTCGCCAATGGGTGAGACCACACCCATAACGATATCGTCCACCGCAGCAGTGTCAAACTGGTTGCGACTTTGCAGCTCCCGTAGCACACCCGACAACAAGCTGATCGGCTTGACTTCGTGCAGGCTGCCGTCTTTCTTTCCTTTTCCACGCGGTGTGCGTATGGCATCGTAGATAAATGCTTCACTCATATTTTCTCCGTAAATCGACCAAGGGTTAGACCTTGTGTGGCGGGGTATTGGAAACAGTATACTTTCTACAAAGCGTGCGCTTTGTATAAATAAACCCTAATCTTTTGCAAGAAGTCACATGATCGAACGAACCCTCTTCAACGCCGACCACGAAGCCTTTCGCGATAGTTTTTGCCGGTTCATAGACAAGGAAATCGCCCCTTACCACGAGGCTTGGGAAGAGCAAGGATATGTTGATCGTGCCGTTTGGAACAAAGCTGGTGAAAACGGTTTTTTATGTATGAGTCTGCCTGAAGCGTTTGGTGGTTCAGATGCAGATAAGCTCTATTCGGTAGTGCAAATGGAAGAGATTGCACGCGCCGGATTTACCGGTATTGGCTTCGGTTTGCACAGTGAAATCGTTGCGCCTTACATCCTTCAATACGGGACCGAAGCGCAAAAGCAAAAGTACCTTCCTAAGTTAGTCAGCGGTGAAATGGTTGGCGCGATCGCCATGAGCGAACCGGCAGCTGGCTCTGACTTACAAGGCGTAAAAACTACTGCGTTGTTGCAAGCCGATGGAAGCTACTTGATCAACGGCAGTAAGACTTTCATTACCAATGGATGGCATGCCGATTTGGTGATTCTGGTGGCCAAGACTGACCCTGCTGCCGGTGCCAAAGGCACCAGTTTGTTTTTGATTGAAAAAGGCACGCCCGGATTTGATAAAGGGAAACGCTTGAAAAAAATGGGCCTGAAAGCACAAGATACGTCCGAACTGTTCTTCAACGATGTGAAAGCCAGCGCAGACCAACTTCTAGGTGGATCCGCCATGCAAGGCAGAGGCTTCTTTTGCTTAATGGAGCAGCTGCCGTGGGAGCGCCTTCAAATCGCTATTGGTGGCATTGCCGCAGCACAAGCCGCCATCGACTGGACGTTGCAGTATGTGAAAGACCGAAAGGTTTTTGGACAGGCTGTTGGCAATTACCAAAACACCCGTTACACCTTGGCAGAGCTGCAAACGGAGGTGCAAGTGGCGCGCGTGTTTGTCGATAAATGCTGTGAATTGATTACACAAGACAAGCTCGACACTGCTACCGCCAGCATGGCCAAGTATTGGTGCACAGACTTGCAATGCAAGGTGATGGATGAATGCGTTCAGCTGCATGGTGGCTATGGCTATATGTGGGAATATCCCATCACACGGGCCTATGCCGACGCGCGTGTGCAACGCATCTACGGTGGCACCAACGAAATCATGAAAGAAGTCATTTCGCGCAGCATGGGCTTAAGCGGTCGATAAGGCCTGCAACCACTCATCTAATGAATACCTCCTTGGCCAAACGCTCGCGCGGGCGACCCAAAAAAACCGAAGAGCAACGAGATGATGGCAACCGTCGCCAGGCACTCATATGTGCCGCGGCGCAGCTTTTCAAGCTAAAGGGCTATGACGCCACCACAACCCGTGAAATCGCTGCACAAATTGGAATGCAGCCAGGCTCTCCGTTCTATCACTTCGAAAATAAACAAGACCTGTTGTTGGCTGTGATGGTAGAGGGCATGAAGCGAGCCATCGCAGACCAACACACCTTGCTAAACGCCTTATTGACTGTGTCTCCCAAAGCCAACGCAAGCATCAAGCTGCGCATACTCATTCGCCACCACTTTGAGGTGCTGCTGGGGCCTCAGAGCGACTTTATTCCTGTCATGCTTTATGAGGGCCGCGCGCTCAACAGTGTTCAACGCCTTAGCATCAATAAGCTAAAAGATAGCTACGAGGCTGCTTGGATTCCCGTTTTACAAGAGCTCTGCCACAGCAACAAATTGAGAGCGCCTGTCGGCATTTCAAGGCTGATGATTTTTGGTGCTCTGAACTGGTCTGTTCAATGGTACGAAGCGCCGTTGATCAAAAATAAAAATCCCGCAAAAAGTCATCATGCGTCGTTGGATGAACTTACTGATGCCGCACTTGTTTTGTTTTTATGATCGCCTATTTCGTAAGGCGTTTGAAGGCAGCTGACACAGAAGTGAATCTTATGAAATTAAGCGCTTAACGCTTCGAATTTTTTCGCAGCAAAACTATGTTTCGGTAGCCCAGTCGTATGAGACCTTGCTCCTGGAAGTGACGCAGTTGCTGGTTAACACGTTGGCGCGAGGCCGAAGACGCTTGGGCCAGGTCAGACTGGCTAACGCGCAGCATTACGCCATCGGGCACCACTGTGCTGTTGTATTTTGCGATTCGCTCCAGTGATGCCCACACGCGAAGCTCTAAGCTATGCATGCCCTGATCGGCCAGATTGTCAAACAGTTGATTGATGCGCAAGCCTAAAATGCGCAGTAGGTCCAAGGCTACTAACGGGTCGCGTCCAATCAGCTCAATCAAGCGGGCACGTTCGATGAGCAAGACCTGCGTCATGCCATGAGAGACCATGTCGACCGGATTGCTGGCTTTAGCAAATACCGAGCTTAATCCTCCAATCTCGCCAGGTAATATCCAGCGCAGCAATTGCTCCTCGCCCTCCGAGGTGATCACGCTGACTCGGACTCGGCCGCTGACCACCAGCCATGCCGCCGAGGTGGGTTGGCCTCGGCTGAGCAAGACTTGGCCATCGGTCCAAGTGCGCAGCACGCCCACACTTTGCAGTGCTTGGGTCGACCGCGCTGTCAGACCAGAATTTTGCGCCCAG
>Ga0214921_10003393_pt1 | contig 24430 bp, 26 predicted proteins | sample LL1505_MetaG_FD_177992 | JGI IMG/M metagenome (GOLD analysis project Ga0214921, IMG submission 177992) | Freshwater microbial communities from Lake Lanier, Atlanta, Georgia, United States - LL-1505 | ecosystem: Environmental > Aquatic > Freshwater > Lake | place: USA: Georgia | collected...
TGTCGGTAATGAGCGTCCCCGATATCGACCATTCGGAGTTGAGAGGTAACATGACGCTGCTTGAAGTAGCCCTGACCCGAATCCGCTCATCAAACGCTGACGCCCCGGTCTTGCTGTCGGCTTGTCCGTAGGCAGGGCCATACCCACTGCCAGCTTCACTGGTAATTTGCTGACGTTCTTTGTAGTTTAAATATTTGAAACTGAGTGTCGCTTTTTCAGGCGCACTTTCGGCATGTGCTGCATTTAAGACGCAAGGCAATGCCATGGCGGCACTGAGCAGCGCTGCACCCAGTTCGGTGTGATGTTTAGTTGCAACCACAACCGCCTCCGCCTATACCCGAACCACCAGCGGAGGCTTCCTTGCTGGAGTAAATGTGTTCTCGGTAGCCTCGCTCCAGGGGATCGTCGTCAAAGGTCATCTCCGGCTTTGCCAAGTTGCCCTTCTGCCACGGCTCAACCGTTTGAACGACCGAGCAGCCTTGCAATGTCAGCAAGGCAAAGATCCACATTGCCAAAACTCTCATGTGCAAATCCCTCTTCATTAATTGGGGTCAGAGTAACATTAATTTACAGGATTGGTTGGCAAAAATACAGCCAAAAAAAAGCCGTTGACGAATCAACGGCTTTTTAAACTTAGCTGGCGGAATCGGAGAGATTCGAACTCTCGATAAGGCTCTACACCCTATACTCCCTTAGCAGGGGAGCACCTTCGGCCACTCGGTCACGATTCCAGCTCTGAAAAATTATATCAGGCTTGGTCTAAATCAAAGGCTTTGTGCAAGGCACGTACCGCCAATTCCATGTATTTTTCGTCAATTACAACAGAGGTTTTAATTTCAGACGTAGAAATCATCTGAATGTTGATACCTTCTTCGCTCAAAGAGCGGAACATTTTGCTGGCAATTCCTACGTGGCTTCGCATGCCAATGCCCACGATCGACACTTTGCAAATTTTGGCATCACCGATGACTTCACTGGCGCCCAAAGACGGCAATACCTTTTCCTTGAGCAAGTCCATGGTTCGGGCAAAATCATTGCGGTGTACTGTGAAGCTGAAGTCGGTTTTGCCATCTTTACTCAGATTTTGAATGATCACGTCAACTTCAATGTTGGCGTCGGCCACTGCACCCAAAATTTGGTACGCAATGCCAGGTTTGTCGGGCACGCCCAACACAGAAATTTTGGCTTCATCGCGATTGAACGCAATGCCGGAGACTACGGCTTGTTCCATTTTTTCGTCTTCCTCAAAAGTGATCAGCGTGCCAGATTTGGCTTCTTCATGAATGTCAATGTCCCAAGGTGTGAAGCTAGACAGCACACGCATAGGCACTTTGTATTTACCTGCAAACTCAACAGATCGAATTTGCAAAACTTTAGAGCCGAGGGATGCCATTTCCAGCATCTCTTCAAAGCTCACTGTTTTCAAACGACGTGCCTCAGGCACCACGCGGGGATCCGTGGTGTAAACGCCATCAACGTCGGTATAAATAAGACACTCATCGGCCTTCATGGCAGCAGCCACGGCTACTGCTGAGGTGTCTGATCCACCACGGCCAAGTGTCGTGATGTTGCCATCAGGATCAACGCCTTGAAAACCTGTCACGATGACCACACGGCCAGCCGCTAAGTCTTTGCGAACGCGCGCATCGTCAATCGATTCAATGCGGGCCTTGGTGAAAGCGCTGTTGGTCTTAATAGGTACTTGCCAGCCAGCATAGCTGACCGACTCCATGCCCTCAGACTGCAAAGCGATGGCCAGCAAGGCTGATGAAGCTTGCTCGCCGGTTGAGGCCAACATGTCGAGTTCGCGGTCATAGGCCGAGTTAGTTTTGGCAGGCGCCAACTCCTTGGCCAAGCCCAACAGGCGATTGGTTTCGCCGCTCATGGCGCTTGGCACAACCACCATTTGGTGACCCGCCCTAGCCCATTTGGCGACGCGTTTGGCCACATTTCGAATTCGCTCCGTTGAGCCCATCGAAGTGCCGCCGTATTTGTGAACGATCAGTGCCATTTTTAGATTTATAAAAGGGAAATTCCAGCAAAACCCGTCAATTGTACTCGGGAGAACCCTCAATTTAAAGGGATTTAAGAGCCTAGACCTGATCGGACCAAGTCAACACCTGCCCATCCCTTAACGCATACCCTCGCCCCACCTTCAAGCGCAATTGGTGGCCGCGTGTCGTGCAAGCCGCAATTTGCGACAACAACTCGCTCATTTGCACGGTGCTAGGCGTGGTTTGGTGGTGCACCTTCAGCCAATGCCGAAGGACCAAAGACTGCCTGGCTGGGCTGAGTTGTTGCAAGGCCTTGATGTTGAGCCCACCTGATGCCATCAGGCTTGACAAATCGGCCGCAGCAACCTCGTTCAAAATTTCTTGTGCTTCTGCTGCGTGCGAAGCACTCCTTGAAAAGGTGTCTCTGAATTGGGGGAAGACACTTTCCAAAACAGGCAGCAATTGAGCACGAATGCGGTTGCGGGTGAATTGCTCATCTTGGTTTGTGGGGTCTTCTACCCACGACAACTGCGCCTGAGTCAGATAGTCACGTAACTTCGCGCCGGGCAAACTTAACAAAGGCCGATGCCAACGCAAACCATCTCGCAGCCATTTGGAAGGCATGCTGGCCAAGCCTGGCACGCCGGCACCACGAGACAGTGCCAGCAACAAAGTTTCGACTTGATCATCGGCATGTTGTGCCACTGCGATGTCTTTCACACCCCGCAATGAAGGATGCGCGCGAACAGCTTCACTTAGAGCAGCATAACGCGCCTTCCTGGCAGCGTCTTCAGGACTTTGACCTGCTTCGTTTTTGGCGTTGACTCTGCATAGTACCAGGGGCACTTGCAGTTGATCACACAAAGCTTGGCAGTGGCTTGCAAAGCCATCGGCCGCCGCTTGCAAACCATGGTGAATGTGAATGGCCCTCACCTGCCCTGGCCACTGCCTGACACAAGCCACTAGCAAAGCGGTGGAATCTGCACCCCCACTGAAGGCGACTGCCAAAGGAAGCTCAGGCTGAAAGCTGGGCGAGAGCAAGCCCGCGCCTGCAAAGTCAGAATTATTTGCCGGCTTTGGTGTCTGTGAAACGGCCATAGCTTTGCAAGCGCTCGTAGCGACGGTCGACCAATTCTTTGGGTTTTAAATCGATCACCTGACGCCACGCGTCTCCCAAAGCACGCTTCAAAAATGCGGCCATTTGAGCTGGGTCGCGGTGCGCGCCCCCGACCGGCTCGTTCACAATTTTGTCAACCAAGTTCAAAGCTTTTAAACGGTGGGCGGTAATGCCAAGCGCCTCAGCTGCTTCCTCTGCTTTGTCAGAGGTTTTCCACAAAATGGAGGCACAACCTTCTGGGCTGATGACAGAATAAACAGAGTACTGAAGCATGAGCACTGAATCGGCCACAGAGATGGCCAATGCGCCGCCGGAGCCACCTTCACCGATGATGGTGGTGATGATGGGCACTTCAAGTTGAGCCATTTCAAAAATATTGCGACCAATGGCTTCAGACTGACTTCGCTCTTCAGCATCAATGCCGGGGTAAGCGCCAGGCGTGTCGACAAAGGTGAAAACAGGCAGCTTGAATTTTTCTGCGGTCTTCATAAGACGCAGGGCTTTTCGATAGCCTTCTGGCTTGCTCATGCCAAAATTGCGCTGCGTGCGTTCTTTGGTATCACGGCCCTTTTGATGACCGAGCACCATGCAGGGCGATCCATTGAAGCGAGCCAAACCGCCCACTATAGACAAGTCGTCGGAAAAGTGACGGTCGCCGTGCATTTCCACAAAATCCGTGAAAATTTCGCGGATGTAATCAAGTGTGTAGGGACGCTCAGGATGACGGGCAATTTTGGTAATTTGCCAAGCCGTCAAATCGGAGTAAATGTCTTTGGTCAGCTGTTGGCTCTTTTTACTGAGCTGGTCAATTTCTTCGGAAATATCAACGGCTGATTCACTTTGCACATAGCGAAGTTCTTCAATTTTGCCTTCAAGTTCCGCCACCGGCTGCTCAAAGTCTAGGAATGTGCGCTTGGCCAAAATGGGCCTCCTTTATCTAGCTCAATACTCAACCGGTAAAGGGTCAAGAGACCGCCAAATATACCAAGTTGCAACCGTGCTGTAGGGTTGCCACGCTTGCGCGACCTCGCGAGCATCGCTGCGGCTCACGGGTTCGCCAGAAAAATAGTTCTTGCTGATGCCATTGATCAAGCCCACATCATCGAGGGGCAAGACGTTGGGACGCATGAGGTGAAAGATCAAAAACATCTCGGCCGTCCAGCGACCAATGCCCCGAATGGCCACCAATTCATCAATGATGGCTTCATCGTCCATCTGCTGCCATTCTTTGACGCTGACATTTTTGCCATGGAAATTAAGCGCCAAATCAACCAAATATTCAACTTTGCGTGCTGACAAACCGGCCGCGCGCATGTCATCTACTTTCAGTTTCAACACGCCTGAAGGCGTGATTTTTTTGCTCAAGGCAGAAAATTTATTCCATACTGATTGAGCGGCTTTGACTGAAATTTGCTGCCCCACAATGCTGCGCGCCAATGTCACAAAAGCATCTCCGCGCGACACCAAGCAGGCATCGCCAAATTGAGGAATCAGGCGCTTCATGACCCGGTCTTTTTTAGACAGATGGGCGCAAGCCGCTGTCCAATACTCAGGCGTCATGACTTCATCGGAATGGCTCATTGAGCGGCCTCCCAGGTGGTGCCGGCAGCTGAATCTTTGAGCTCAATTCCCTGCTCTAGCAAGTGCTTGCGAATGCGGTCAGCTTCGGCAAAATTCTTAGCCGCCTTGGCATCTGCGCGTGCTTGAATGTGTGCCTGAATAGCCACTTCATCTAAACCAGTACCAGCCTGCAGGTAGGCCACAGGCTCGTTTTGCAAAATGCCCAAAATATCGCCAAGTGCTTTCAGCAAGCCGGCTTGATCGACTGACTTGCTGCGGTTGACTTCCCCCGCCAAATCAAACAGAACCGCTACAGCTTCTGGTGTGCCAAAGTCTTCGTCCATGGCTGCTTTGAAACGCGCAGCATAGGGATTGGCCCAATCAATTTGCGCATTGGAAGGCGCGGCCGCTTGCAAGGCTGTGTAAAGCCGTTTCAGGCCACTGCGCGCATCGTTCAAATTTTGATCCGAGTAATTCAAAGAAGTTCTGTAATGACTTCTGATCAAATAAAACCGCACAGTTTCAGCATCGAAAGACTTTAGAACATCGCGAATTGTGAAAAAATTACCCAAGCTTTTGGACATCTTTTCATTGTCAATGTTGATGAAACCGTTGTGCATCCAATATTTGGCAAATTGCTGTCCGGTTGCGCCTTCGCTTTGGGCAATTTCGTTTTCATGGTGCGGAAACTGCAAGTCAGCACCGCCTGCGTGAATGTCAAAACTGTTGCCCAGCATTTGGCAAGCCATGGCCGAGCATTCAATGTGCCATCCAGGTCGGCCAGGGCCAAACGCGCTGTCCCATTTGACGTCGGCGGGCTCTGAAGCTTTGGCTCCCTTCCAAAGCACAAAATCTAGCGGGTCTTCCTTGCCATCTAAAACTGCCACGCGTTCACCGGCGTGCAACTCATCCAGTGACTTACCCGACAACTTGCCATACCCTGGAAACTTGCGCACCGCATAATTCACGTCGCCTTGGGGAGTTCGATAGGCCAAGCCCTTCTCTTCAAGAACGCCAATCATTTGCAGCATTTGCGGCACAAATTCTGTGGCTCGAGGCTCGGCGGTTGGTCTGGCTATGCCCAGTGCATCAAAGTCTTCGTGCATGGCGTTAACCATGCGATTTGTGAGAGCTCTAATGGATTCACCGTTTTCAACGGCGCGCTTGATGATTTTGTCGTCAATGTCGGTGATATTTCGAATGTGAGTGACTTGATAGCCACTGACTTTGAGCCACCGCTGAACCACATCAAAGGCCACATTGGACCTGGCATGGCCCACATGGCAAAAATCAAATACTGTCATGCCGCAGACGTACATGCGAACGTGACCCGCTTCTATGGGAGTAAATTTTTCAACCGCTCGAGACAGCGTGTTGTAAATGCGCAAGCTCATGAAATACTGTATTTTTCTTGTAAGGGTGCAAAAAGGGGCCGCAGCCCCCTAGTTGTTGCAATGGCAGACCAGGACAGCGGCCTCCGTTACAATTTGCCTCAGTATAAGGCCCAAATAAGTCACTGGCAAAGTCAAACTTTGGAACAAACTAGCCGTATTCAAGCCATTTAGCCTGTATTTCACATCTCAAAATCTATCTCTATGTCCCACCATTGGGTTCTTTCGCGTGTTTTACCCATCTTGCTCTGTTTTGGCAGCAGCCTGACTTGGGCCAATGACAGTGCAGAAATTGAAGAACTCATTCTAAAAAAACAATGGACTCAAGCGCAGCAAAAGCTTCAATTGGCCATCAAGCAAAATGCCCCTACGGCAAGCACCCCCCTTTCTCCACAGTTTCGCTTCATGAAAAGTCAAATTTTGGCGGGTCAAGGTCAAGCTGCCAAAGCTGTACAAGAACTGCAAGCTCTCATTCAAGAATTTCCCGAGTTACCAGAGCCCTACAATAATTTAGGTGTGCTTTTAGCAGCACAAGGTCAATACGATGAGGCCCTGACGGCACTCACGTCGGCCATTCAAGCGCGGCCCCACTACAAAATTGCACTTCAAAATTTAGGCGATTTGTATACCGCCATGGCCCAACAAGCTTACGCACAAGCCAAAAATGCCAAAGAAGGCCCTAACTTGTTGCCCTTGCCAGCGCCCTCGGCGGTCACCACCAACACAACCAACACACAAACCTTGCGTTAATTGCCATGACCCCAAACCTTTATCGCCGAAAAACAGGCGCCCTTTTCAGTGCATGGGCGCTGACTTTGGGCATGACCCTGACCCCTCTGCAGATTCAGGCTCAAGAAGCACCCAAAGTGAAAATTGCCACCAACATGGGCGACATCTTGGTGGAGCTTTATCCTGACAAGGCCCCTAAAACAGTGGCCAACTTCCTTCAGTATGTCAAAGACAAGCACTACAACGGCACCATTTTTCACAGGGTCATCGCCAACTTCATGGTTCAAGGTGGCGGCTACGATGCCCAATACAAAGAGCGCCCAACCAGGGCACCCGTTCAGCATGAGGGCAGACAGGCCATGGTTGCGGGCTTGAAAAATCAGCCCGGTTTTTTGGCCATGGCCAGAACCAACGACCCTCAATCTGCCACAGCGCAGTTTTTCATTAACACCGCTGACAACGCTTTTCTAGATCCCACCCCCATCCCCGATGGCGATCCTGTCAAACGCTTTGAATACCGAGGGCAGGTCTACGAAAACGTGCCGCGAGAAAACCTGCTAAATGCCCTACAACTTTTCGGCTATACGGTTTTTGGCAAAGTCACCTCAGGTATGGATGTCGTTGATAAAATCAGAGCCACGCCAACAGGCATGGGCGGCCCTTTTAGAACAGATGTTCCAAAAACGCCTGTTGTCATTCTTTCAATCACTTTGGTGCAATAACCATGAGCAATCCTCAAGTCGAACTTCACATCGCCGGCAAAGGCGTCATCCTCATTGAACTCGACGCTGAAAAAGCGCCCTTGAGCGCTGAGAACTTTCTGCACTACGTGAACAAGGGTCATTATGACAACACCATTTTTCACCGAGTTATAGCTGGCTTCATGATTCAAGGGGGTGGCTTTGAACCCAACATGGAACAAAAACATTCCGATGCCGCCATTCAAAATGAAGGCAACAACGGTTTGAAAAATACAAAGTACAGCTTGGCCATGGCACGCACCCAAGCACCCCACTCTGCCACTGCACAGTTCTTCATTAACACTGCCGACAACGAATTCTTGAACCACACTGCACCTTCACTGCAAGGCTGGGGCTATGCCGTCTTTGCACACGTGGTGTCGGGTACTGAAATTGTGGATGAGATTGAAGGCGTTGCAACTGGCCGCAATGGCTTCCATGACGACGTACCCAAAGAGCCCATCATCATTGAAAAGGCTGTCGCGCTTTAATTGGCGCGCCCGCCCATATTCATGGCTGCAACTGTGTTGCCGTTTCAGGTGATTAAAGCACCTGAATCTTGGCGCACAGTTGATTTCATTTCCGACTTGCATTTGCAAGAAAAAGAAATTGCCACATTTGAAGTGTGGCAAGCCTATATGCAAAATACGACCGCTGATGCGGTCTTTATTTTGGGCGACCTGTTCGAGGTTTGGGTCGGTGACGATGCCGCCGAACAGCACACTTTTCTTCAGAGATGCAGCGCTGTTTTAAAAGCCTGTGCATCCAAAAGACAGGTGGTCTTCATGCGGGGCAACCGAGATTTCTTGGTTGGCACTGCGTTCCTCAATGCATGCAATGTCCTTGACCTTCAAGACCCTAGCGTGCTTAACTTTGCATCCCAAAAATGGCTGCTCTCGCATGGTGATGCCGGTTGTTTAGGCGACACAGACTACCAAGCCTTTCGGCAGATGGTCAGAAAACCAAGTTGGCAAAATGACTTCTTGGCTAAACCTCTCACCGAGAGAGAGAGCATTGCCAGGCAACTCCGAGCACAAAGCGAAATGCTCAAAAAAGATTCACTTGCGGCCTATGCCGATGTAGCAGATGAATGGTCGTCTCAGTTGCTTCATGAAGCCGGCGCCACTTGCCTTGTACATGGTCACACCCACCGCCCTGCACTTCACAGCCTGAGCCAAGATCCGCTGATGCAACGCTACGTTTTAAGTGATTGGGATGTTGCGTCAGCAAGGCCGCGTGCCGAAGCATTGCGCTGGCATTTCGAGGGGCAAGTTGAACGAATCAACTTGCTAAGCTGAGCTTGAGCATTGGCTTTTGTGCCTTTGCTTAAGCCCTCACTTGATTTAGCTGCGCAACAAATTCTTCAAAGCATTTTGCAAGCGCCGTGCTACCTTGGGGTCGTGCGTTGAAGACAAAACTGCCGTGACATCCAAGGCCCAGGTTTGCTCAGGGCCGGGTTGGTTTTTGCGAGTGAGCAATTGAAGTTGCAATGCACGCCGCTCGTTCAAATTCTCTGCAGGCGTTGGCACTTCTGCAGCCATCTCTAGACGCAAAATGGCTTCGCCGGCAGTTGCTGCAGGTGACTGGCTGACTGCTTGTGACCAAGCAGCCCTGGCAGCAGCATTCACATTGCGACCTAAATCTTGCGCTGTGGGCACCAAGTCGGCTTGGCGCTTTTCCCACGCAGCAAGCAAGTGGGTTAAGGACTCGCCGTGGGCCTGGGCAGCCAACTTGCGCAAAGCCATTTCAGCGTGTTCCATGGCATCTCGCTGGGCTCTGAAAGCGGCATCTCCAAGGCGAGGACCACGCTCTTCACGCTCTTCACGCTCAGGGCGATCACCTCGATCGCCACGGTCAAAACGGCCCCCATTCTTATCGCCAAAACCGCCTTTGTCAGAACGAGGTGCGCCTTTGCCATCTCTGCGATCACCAGGGCCACCGCGACCTGCGGGAGCGGGAACTGATTTCTTTTGGCCCGGTCGGTCATCGCCTCGCATGGCCACCAAGGGGCGCGCGGGTTTGGGTGCTTCAACAGGCTTGACGGGCTCTGGGGTTTCTGCTGAAACAGAATCAGTTTCTAGTGCATTGGTTTCTGCTTCGATTGTTTCATCTGAGCCCGTTTCACCTGCAGCTGACTCTGGGGCAGCTTGTGCCGTTTCTGGCGCGCTTAGTTCTGAAGACTTCGGTGCAGCCATCACTTCGGCATGGGCCTTGGCTTGCCCTTTCAGTGCGGCATCCAAAGCGGCCATGGCTGCTTTGATTTTTTGAACTTCACCGGAAGCGTTAGCAGCTTTCAAGTCATTGGATGCATCGAGCACCATGCGGTCGTGGGCCGACATGGGGGCATTTGAAACGTGCTCACGTGAGTTGGTCTTGCGACTGAACGCCTCATCAATGGGCTTGCGAAAAGCCTCCCACATTTTTTGTTCAATGCGGCGATCCATGGGAACGCTTTGAGCTTCTGTTTGCCAATTTTGCTGCAAGGCCTTGACCGCATCTACTCTTAAGAGTGGCGCTGCGCCAAGCTGCTCGGCTTCTGCAATCAAAGCTTGGCGTCTGGCGGTGCTGGCTTTCTGAGCGGCTTCCAAGGGTGCCGCGGCATTGTGCAGGGCCTGCTTCCAAAGGGGTTGCAGTTCTGCAAAGGCTTTCTCACTCAAGTGACCCGCCGAGCGCCAGCGATCGCCAAACTGATGCAAAGCCCGCAAGTGCGCGCGCCAATCTGCATTTTGCGCATTGGCCTCGCCCCAAGTCTTGACCTCTTCAATCAATGCCAAGCGTTGAGCGCGGTGTTCACTGGCTTCGTGTTTGATTTTGTCCAACCAAGTTTGAACCACTTTGTAGGCGTTGTTGCATGCTGCATCGAAACGCTTCCACAAAGCATGATTTGGCAAGCCACCTTGATCGGCTTTTTTCCATTCCTCACGCAACTGACGCAAAGCGTCTTGCATTTTTCGACCACCCACGGTGGGCTCAAGCTGAAACTCTTCCTTGGCAGGGGTGGGGGCAGCAGCAGTCGTTTCTGCCACCTGAGTTGCTGGATCATTGGCAACAATTTCATTGACAACACCCTCATTGCCAACTTCAGGCTCGACCAGCTTCTCGCCATCCACTTTTGAAACTTGCAGTGCTTCAGCAGCGACTGCTGTGACGTCTTGGGTTTTAACAGGCACTTTTTTGAACAGGCCTTCTGCCTTCAAAACCAATGCCAAACGCAATTGATCCGCTACATGACGCTGCCACCCTTCGGCATCACCCGCAGCGATTAAAGCTTCATGAACTTTCAAGTCCATGTTGGTATCCATATTGCGCCCATGATCCTTGAGCGCTTGCTTGAACACCGACAAGTTGGCCTCATTGTTCTCAGCCGCCAACACCGTCATGGCCCCAGTGACCGCTTGATTGGCGGCTTCGCGCAAAGCCAATCTTTGTGCAGGATCCATTTTGGTATTGCTGACTTTGGGCGTTTTGGCTGGCTTGACACCGGTCTCAGCCGTTGATTCTTCAGCGCTGGGTTGCAGCGAATTTGATACGGCTGAATGATCGGTGTGAGGGGCTTCTTTGAATGCATGAACATTGGCATGCCCACCTTGACCACCTCGGGCCAAGCGAATTTCTTCGGCCCAAACGGGCACTGGCGGCAAAGCTTCGTTCGCATCATCTCTAGCCGCTTTAGCCTGAAACAACGCAGCTTCAAAGGCTTCCCAAACACTGCTTAACTGGAGACGGGAGGCGTCGAGTTGGGGCGGGAATTTCAGATCAACACTGTGCCAAGAAGCATCTTCTGTGATGGCATGGGCTTGTTGGTGCCAGTGGGCCACATCGGACTGCAACAGTTCATTGGCGGCGCCTGCTTCTTTCAAACTTTTGGTAGAAAGAACCTCAATGCGCTGCGCCAAAAGCACGGCTGTTTCGCGCTGAACCATGACTTGGTGCTGCAAGTCTTCAACCGCTTTGACTTTTTCATTCAACTGAAGCTTGAGGCTGGCCAGCGGTTCGCGAGACAGCGGTGCACCTGCCTTGGCCGCATCTCTTTGCCATGCCATGGCATCGGCAATGTTCAAACGAGAAGAAGTTAGCATGGCATTGGCGCGATCAGCCCATTCGGCTGCCAAGACATCTTGGCCATGCAAGCGCTTCAACTCATCAAGCTTTTCGCGCAGCACTTTGGCGGCACCTTTGTCACGCGTGGAAACTTCTTTGTACACGTGTTGCAAAACTTCGTGGGATGGCTCTGTGAGAAGCCAATCGCGCAACTTGGCTGCACGCTCACCGGAAGTTTGTGCGGTAAATGCGCCCCCAGTTAAGTTGTCTAGGGCTTGCAAGTCTGGGGTCTTAGGAGAGGAAGAAGTCACAGTCACAACACAAAAAGATAAAGAAGCTATTTTCACCGAGGAAGGCAGGCATCGATATGTTGAAAGCATCTATTTTCGATTTTTTTTATAATTAGCGGATTCACCGCTCCAAACCAACTTGTGACCCAATCAGCTTTTCAGGAATCAACCGCGCAATGGCCTCTGCGCTTTTGGCGGGGCTTATTGACCTTTGGGGGCGACATTGGCCGCGGCTTTGTGAACATTTCCCACCACAGTTTTGCAATGTTGGGCCTGCTTGCCTTGATCCTTAGCTTACTGGCTCTGGCCCGACCTGAAGTTCGCACCCTGACTGTCCAAAGCGTGCAGGGCTGGCTGTTTACCCGACTTCACATTTCAGAAGCTGAAGATGAACAACAACAAGTGTTGCTGAGAAGCTTGGCAGCACCTTCTACCGACCTGACGCCACTTCAATTGACTTTGGTTCAAGCCGTTAGAAGCAAATACAAAATTGCACCTGAACCTTTGAATGCTTTGGTATTGGAGGTATTTGACTTGGCCGATCGGTCTGCACTTGACGCCACCCTCATTCTGGCTGTCATCGGGGTGGAATCCAACTACAACCCCTTTGCCAACAGCCCAGTAGGCGCCAAAGGCCTGATGCAGGTGATACCCGAAGTCCACTCCGAACAGTTCACCCCTTACGGCGGGGCCATGGCTATTTTTGACCCCAAAACAAACCTCCGCATTGGGGTCAAAATTCTCAAAGAATGCATCAATTTGACGGACAGTCTAGAGGAAGGGCTTCGCCTCTACAAAGCGGGAGAAGAGTCTGTTTCTCAAGAAACTGCGTACATTTCTCGGGTGATGGCTGAACAAGAACGCCTGAAACAAGCCATTTCCAAAAATTCCAAAGATACCGATGCGAAGGCAAGCCAAAACTCGAGCTCTGGCCCTAAAAAGTGAACCATAGCGGCCCATCCTGCAAAACATGAGGCCCCCAATTTAAGCTTAACTGATGCAGCTGGTCACGGCCTCGGCTACACTCAGGGTGTGCGCAACTGGCGATAGGAGCCTGGCCCTTGCTACCATTAGCTGGCCAGCCTCTGACGTGGAAATTGGTGGGCCTGGCCCCATCTACAACCACTAGGGAGCGCGCACCTTGTCCAATACTTTTAGGGGCACAAGGTTTCAGCCGTTCGCCTGGGCAGCCCTTGCCATTTTGAAGTTTTCAATGCTTCAATTGCGCAAGGAACCATCCTTTGAAGGCCTGCCATGTATTCAAGAAATATTCTGATTGAACAAACCGATCCCGAGATTTTTGCAGCCATTCAGGCTGAAAACGCCCGCCAAGAGCATCACATTGAGTTGATTGCCAGCGAAAACTACGCCTCACCTGCCGTCATGGCGGCTCAAGGCTCACAACTCACCAACAAGTACGCCGAAGGCTATCCAGGCAAACGCTACTACGGTGGTTGCGAGTTTGTTGACATTGCCGAGCAATTGGCCATTGACCGCGTCAAACAAATTTTTGGCGCTGACGCTGCCAATGTGCAACCCCATTGCGGCGCATCGGCCAATGAGGCCGTGTTTCTGGCGTTCTTAAAGCCCGGCGACACCATCATGGGTATGAGCTTGGCCGAAGGCGGCCACCTTACGCATGGCATGCCCTTGAACATCAGTGGCAAATGGTTCAACGTGGTCAGCTATGGCCTCGATGCCAACGAAGTCATTGACTACGATGCCATGGAAAAAAAGGCGCACGAAACCAAACCCAAGCTCATCATTGCTGGTGCATCGGCCTACAGTTTGCACATTGATTTTGCTCGCTTTGCCAAAGTGGCCAAAGATGTTGGCGCCATATTTCTGGTCGACATGGCGCACTACGCAGGTCTCATTGCGGCTGGTGTTTATCCCAACCCCGTGCCCTACGCCGACGTCGTGACATCCACCACGCACAAGAGCTTGCGCGGACCTCGCGGCGGCATCATCTTGATGAAAGCCCAACACGAAAAAGCCATCAACAGCGCTATCTTCCCTGGCCTTCAAGGCGGCCCGCTCATGCACGTCATTGCTGCCAAGGCTGTGGCCTTCAAAGAAGCCATGGCCCCGGGTTTCAAGGCCTACCAACAACAAGTCATCAAGAACGCTCAAATCGTGGCCGAAACACTCACACATCGCGGTCTGCGCATTGTGAGCGGTGGCACCCAAAGTCATGTCATGTTGGTTGATTTGCGACCCAAAGGCATTACTGGCAAAGAAGCTGAGGCAGTCTTGGGCCAGGCGCACATGACCATCAACAAAAACGCCATCCCCAACGACCCTGAAAAACCCATGGTCACCAGTGGCGTGCGCATTGGCACACCCGCCATGACCACCCGCGGCTTCAAAGACGAAGAGGCGCGCATCACAGCCAACCTCATTGCCGATGTGCTCGACAAACCACGCGATCCTGCCAACATTGAAGCTGTGCGCATCAAGGTCAATGCCTTAACCGCGCGTTTCCCTGTTTACAAATGAAGTGCCCCTTCTGCAGCCATAACGACACCCAAGTGGTGGAAACACGTCTGGCTGAAGACGGCGACCTCATTCGCCGTCGCCGTCAATGTGCGGCGTGTGAAAAACGTTTCACCACTTACGAGCGACCCGAAGTGAACTTTCCGGCCATCGTGAAAAAAGATGGCAGACGCATTGAGTACGAGCGCGTGAAGTTGCGCGCCAGCATGAACTTGGCGCTGCGCAAACGACCCGTGAGCATTGAGCAAGTTGATTCAGCCATTGAGCGCATTGAAGAAAAGTTATTGAACTTGGCACAACGCGAAGTGGCCTCCAACAAAATTGGCGAGCTGGTCATGCGCGAATTGAAAAAGCTCGACAAAGTGGCCTACGTTCGATTTGCAAGCGTCTACCGCAGCTTTGAGGACATAGACGACTTCAAGTTGCTGGTGGACGAAGTGAGTAAGTAGATTCAAGGGCAGATGGCAATCTGCCCTTTGTCTAAGCGGGCACGTCCCACCGCATTCACCACCAACAACCACCCGTCCTTGGCCCTTGCGCCGCGCTCACAGAAGGTGATGGTGCCCGCTTGAAAAGCGCCATTCAATGACAAGCTGCGGCCACTTGCACCAAAAGATACATACCGGCTCACAGTGCTATTGCCTGTGGCCGAAATAGGGGAATTGATGCGCGATCTTTGCTGTAGCAAAGGCTCTCCTTCGTTCCATACGCCATTGCTGTTGGTGTCTTCAAACACCAACCAGCCCTGATGCCATGCGACTGAACTGCCATTGGAAGCGCAGGCTGTTGGCAATTTGGCTTGCAAGCTTGAGTCGAGAGCAGCCACACACAGCGTGACGCGTCGTTCTCGGCGCAGGGCTTCTGCTCTGGCGCTGAGAATATCGCTTAGCAAGGCTTCAGAAGCCGCCTGAATGCGAACCCTGTTTTGCAAGCCCTGAAAAGAGAGTGCAACCGTGCCGCACAACACCCCCAAAATAAACAACATGAACAGCATTTCAATCAAACTGTAGCCATTGGCTTTTAAAGTGAACTTCATGGTCAGAGCTTGCGTGCATGGCACATGAAAACACCTGCATTCAGTGACAATTCGAAAGCACTGCAAGTCAATGCCAATGGCGCAGCTTGCTTCCAGCGCATGCTCTGTTCATGAGCCCCGCATCATCCTTTCAAGCCATTAGCTGCCGTACAGCAGGTTTTACACTCGTGGAGTCTCTTGTTTGCATGGCAATCATTGGCACACTTCTGGGCATTGCCTTGCCTCAGTTTGAATTGCAATGGCAAAAAACAAGGCGCCAAGATGCTCAAAATTCACTGATGCAACTCCATCTTCGCCAATTGCAATGGCGCGGCTTACATGCTCAATATGCCAGCACTTTGAGCGAGCTCAATTGGGCAGGCACGCACTCCATTTCAAAACACTACCAATTGAGTCTCCAAGCTAGCCATGCGCATGGCTACATCCTGCAAGCCACGCCAGTTGGCTTGCAAAGCCGCGATACAACTTGCAGCAGCATGAGTCTGCGCATTTCAGAAAATGTCAAAGTGCTCGCAACCAGTAACGCATCGCTGCTGAACGATGCCGAGGGTTGTTGGAAATGGTAAATCTTTTGATGGGTATGGCGATGGGTTTGAGTGTGCTCAGTGCCGCAGTTTTTTGGGTTCATTTTCAATGGACCCACGATCGGCAAATTTTAGAAAGAAGCCATGGGCAACAAGAAACACGAGCCCTGATGGACACTTTGGTGCAAGATATTCGGCGGGCTAATTTTCACAGCATTGCCATCACACCTACCTCCCCCCAAGACCCTCTTTGTCCGATTCAGTTTTGTGGAACCCTAGAAGACTTTTATGTCACGCCTCAACAAATTTTATTCAGCATTGATCGCAATGAAAATGGGCTGAAAGAAAACAATGAATGCAGTGGTTTTCGCTTGAATGGCAATCAAATTCAAACCAAAACCTCCTGCCAACCTGTGGTTTGGACATCACTGACACAGCCCAAACATTTAGACATACTGGCGCTTGAGTTGCGCTTGCTATGCAATCAGACTTCGCCCATCCTAGGTGAACTGTTAATGATTGAAATTCGCAGTCAAATTTCAACTGAAAAGATACCCCTCACTTGGCGGCGTGGGGTCAGACTGCGCAATTCCGGCGTTCATTTCAGCAATGCCGCATCTCATTGCACAGACACGGCCAAATGAATCAGCACAGCGGCATGGCCAACCTTTGGAGCGCAATCTGTCTGATCTTCACCACCAGCATGCTGGGCTGGATCACACTGCGGTCTGTCATGTCAGAAACCCAAAGAAGTCAGCAACACTTGTTTGCGGCCCAAGCCTTGGCCAGCAGTGAGTCACTTTTAGAGACCGCCATCGCGCAAATAGACAGCGTTTATTCAGGTCAAGACATTGCCATTGACGCCGCATTTTGGCGCAACGCTAGCAACAGCCAATGCCCAAGCACCCTGGCATCGCCTCAATGGCAATGTTTAAAATGGACAGCATCGGAAGTGGGCATCTTTGACCATCGCATTTCGGCATTGGCATGGCCAGAGTCGATCGATGTCACAAACTCTTTCCTCCTGTTTGTGCGCGATGTCAGGATGTCACCGCACAAAATCAAAATCACGGCTCACATCAGCTTGAATTCTGAGCAGCCTGGCGTGGGCAGTCGCGCCACAGTTCAGCAAAGCCTGTACATTCCAATCAGCGCACCCTGGACGCCCCCCGTTTTAGAATCTGCGCATGGGCCAGAGCCCGCTGAATGCACTCCCATCGAATGGCGCAAAAAGTTTGGCAATATCACGCCCGCTCAACTCAAAGCCATTTCGACAGCCCAACTGCAAAACGGTTTAAGCTCACTTTCACAGCCCAGCCGAACTGTGTATTGGATTGACAGCCCACTCACCTGGACTCAAAGTTTGGGCACTCAAAGTGCGCCAGTAGCTTTGATTTTTTCAGCCACTGCTTGCGCACTTCAGTGCCCCCAAATCGCAAGCCAAGCGGCCATCACTGGCATGGTTTATTTTCAAAGTGCCAACGCATGCCAAAACCCTGTAGGTCTTCTCACCCTCAACCCTGAGGCTTACCACTTTGACTGGCCCATTGGCATCGATGCATCCAGGGTGCAGCGAGTGTCTGGCTCATGGAAAAACGCAGGGTTTTAAGGATGCCATTCAAGTTTTGGAAGAAGCACTCTCAAGGGGGCTTCACGGTTTTGGAAGCCCTGTTTGCCAGTGCCATATTGGCGCTCGGTCTCTTTGGGTCCTTCCAACTCAGCACGGCCAGTATGGCGGCCAATCAATCCCAAAGAAGTTTGGACATTGCCAGTGGCTTGGCTCAAGACCTTGCCGAATGCTGGCAAGTGCCAAGCGTATTTTGCACATCGCAATTTCAGAACTTGGAGAATACTGGCGCACTGAGCACTGAAGCAGGCATTCAATTTGAAAGAAACTGGAACACCACGGCCATTTCTACCCAAGGCACTGATCCCACGCTGCTTCAAAATTTACAAATTTCGGTGAAATGGCCAAGCCAAGACAAGCTCAAAGGCAGCAACGAATTGAGGTGGGAAATAAGACGCGCCAGCACCCCCAATTGGGTTGGCCTCTAACATGTCGTATCCTTGGCATCTATCGATCCAAATCATTGCACCCCATGACAGCCAGCCCCCACATGCTGAAAGCGCTGAACATCGCCTCACAGGCCATGCGCATCACATCGCCCAATCCAAGCGTGGGCTGCATCATTGTGAATGGCCAAGGGAAAATTCTGGGTCAAGGGCATACGCAAAAAGCGGGTGGCTTGCATGCCGAGATGGTGGCCTTACAAGATGCTGCCAACCAAGGCAACAGCGTTGAAGGCTCTACCGTCTACGTCACCCTAGAACCCTGCGCACACCATGGCCGAACGGGTCCCTGTTGCGACGCCCTGATTCAGGCCAAAGTTGGCAAAGTGGTGGCAGCCCTGTCTGACCCCAACCCCTTGGTGGCAGGCCAAGGCATTGAGCGCTTGAGAGCGGCAGGCATAGAAGTTGAAGTCGGAGATGGTGCACATCTGGCTGAACAACAAAATCCTGGTTTTTTGAGCCGCATGAAACGTCACAAACCTTGGGTGCGCCTCAAAATGGCAGCGTCTTTGGATGGTCAAACAGCGCTTCAAAATGGCCAAAGCCAATGGATCACGGGCCCAGAGGCTCGCGCTGATGGCCATGCTTGGCGCGCCCGTGCCTGCGCCATCCTCACAGGCATTGGAACAGTGCTTGAAGACGATCCTCTTTTAGATTTAAGACTTTGCACCAACCTAGGTGCTGCGCCTCGTATGCCGCACTTGGTCATTGTGGACAGCCAACTGGAAACACCTCCGTCGGCGAAGTTGTTTCAACACAGCCAGCCGGGCGCACTCACGCCAAGACAAGTTTGGATCTATGCGGCCGCAGACCATCCCGAAAAAAGAGCAAGCTTAGAGGCCCTGGGTGCCCACATTACGCTAATGCCCAATGAACACGGCAAAGTCGATCTAAGCTCGCTGATGTCCGATTTGGCCAAACGAGAAGTGAATGAATTGCATGTAGAAGCGGGCCACAAGCTCAATGGCTCTCTCATCCGCGAAGCTTGCGTTGACGAGTTCTTGGTTTATCTGGCCCCCAAGCTATTGGGCATTGGCCAGGGCATGTCCAACTGGGGCCCTTTGCAAGACTTGTCACAAGGCTTGTCGCTCGAATTCACAGAAACACAATTAATCGGTAAAGATTTGCGGGTTTTAGCCAGGGTCAAGGCCTAAACAGGCCCAATCCCTGCGAAAATACACGCCATGTTTACCGGAATCATCACCGGCGTGGGGCGTATCGCCGCCCTCCACGACCTGGGCAGCTCTTTAAGCCATGGCAAGCGACTCACTCTCGAGGTGCCCGCTGGGTACTTGGACGATGTTGGCTTGGGTGACAGCATCGCCATCAACGGCGCCTGCATGACCGTCACTTCGTTTGACTTAGCAGCCCAACAATTCACCATCGACATCTCAGCCGAATCACTCGACAAAACCAGCGGCCTCGACAAGCTTGGCAAAGTGAACCTGGAAAAAGCCTTGCGCGCCCACGATCGATTGGGTGGCCACATTGTGTCGGGCCATGTCGATGGCATTGGCCATGTGACTCACTTTGTACAGGTTGGCGAAAGCTGGGAACTGCGCATTCAAGCCCCTGTTGGCATGGGCAAATATTTGGCTTACAAAGGCTCGATCACGGTCAATGGGGTCAGCCTTACTGTGAACAATGTGGCAGATTCAAGGACTGGGTGCGAGTTCAGCATCAACCTCATCCCCCACACAGTAGAAAACACTGCGCTGGGTACTTTGCAAAAAGGCAGCGCCGTGAATTTAGAAATTGATTTGATTGCACGTTATGTGGAGCGCATGCTCAACAACGATGCATCGGCCAACTCTGCTGCAGCAGTTTTTTCTGCAGCTGCGCCCTCTTGAAAGAAGTGACATGACGACGAATTCTGGCCGTTCCTTGACGCCTGTACAAATTTCCCCCGTAGAAGACATCGTCGCAGACTTGCGCGCGGGCCGCATCGTCATCATGGTCGATGACGAAGACCGTGAAAACGAAGGCGATTTGCTCATTGCTTCAGATCACGTCACGGCTGAAGCCATTAACTTCATGGCCCGTTATGGTCGTGGCCTCATTTGCCTCACCCTCACGCGCGAACGTTGCGAGCACTTGAAATTACCTCCTATGGCTGCCAGCAACGGCACGGTTTACAGCACCGCTTTCACCGTTTCAATTGAAGCTGCCGAAGGTGTGACCACTGGCATTTCTGCCGCTGACCGCGCATTGACCGTCAAAGCTGCAGTGGCCATGAATGCCTCCGCCAATGACTTGGTTCAACCTGGCCACATCTTCCCCTTACAAGCCGTCGAAGGCGGGGTGCTAATGCGTGCCGGCCACACAGAAGCCGGTTGCGACTTGGGTACCATGGCTGGGTGCAGTCCATCTTCTGTGATTTGCGAAATCATGAAAGACGATGGCACCATGGCACGTCTTCCAGACCTGCAAATTTTTGCAGCAGAGCACAGCCTCAAAATTGGCACCATTGCTGACCTCATTGAATACCGCAGTCGCACCGAGTCTTTGGTTGAAAAAGTCGGCACCCGCGTGTTGCAAACTGCACACGGCGAGTTCACAGCCCATGCATTCAAAGACAAACCCAGCCAATCCTTGCACTTGGCCTTGGTCAAAGGCAAATGGCATGCGGATGCCGAAGTACCTGTTCGCGTGCATGAGCCTTTGTCAGTATTTGATGTACTCGAAGTTGGCCGCAGCATGCATTCATGGAGCTTGGAAAATAGCTTGAACTACATCAACAAGCAAGGGCACGGCGTGGCGGTGTTGCTCAATTGCGGCGAAAGTGCAGCGCAATTGCTCGCTCAGTTCGAAGGCCGCGCACGCTCGGCTCAAGCGCCCAACAGAAGCAAAATGGATTTGCGCACCTACGGCGTAGGCGTGCAAATTGTGCGCGAGTGCGGCGTTCAAAAAATGAACCTCATGGGCCAACCCCGACGCATGCCCAGCATGGCGGGCTATGGGGTTGAAGTCACTGGTTACATCTCTAAGGAATAAATATGCAAGGCGCAGACCAAGGTATTGAACAAGAATTAGACGGTTTGGGTCTGCACATCGGCATCGTGCAAGCACGCTACAACGAAGATATCACCAATGCCTTGGCAGTGGCCTGCATTCAAGAATTAGAAGCGCTGGGTGTTCATGACATCGACCATGTGTTGGTACCTGGCGCATTGGAAGTGCCCATTGCACTGCAAGCCATGGCTGAGCGCGGTGAGTACGATGCGCTGGTGGCCTTGGGTTGCATCATTCGCGGCGAAACCTATCACTTCGAATTGGTGGCCAATGAATCGGGGGCAGGCGTCAGCCGCATTGCGCTTGATTACAACGTGCCCATTGCCAACGCCATTTTGACCACCGAGAATTTAGAGCAAGCCCTTGCCCGTCAAACCGAAAAAGGCCGTGATGCTGCTCGGGTGGCTGTTGAAATGGCCATGCTCATGGAAGACTTGTCTGTAGGCGTTGACGAATTGGACGATGAGGAATTGGCATGAGCCAGTTGCCTGAAAAAAGCAGCAAGCCGGCGGCTCGCAAACCAGGTAAATCTGCCAGCAAGTCGGCCCGCAGCCGCGCGCGTGAGTTTGCTCTTCAAGCTTTGTACCAAGTTTTGGTTGGCAAAAACGAAGCAGCAGACATCGACTTGTTCACACGCGATTTGTCTGGCTTTCACAAAGCCGACTCAGCGCATTACGATGCCCTTTTGTATGGCTGCTCTGAACAAGCTGCCGACTTAGACAAGCTCATTTTGCCTTTACTCGATCGCAGCATGGCTGAAATTTCTCCCATCGAACGCGCCGTCATGTGGATTGGTGTATTTGAAATGAAACATTGTCTCGATGTGCCTTGGCGTGTGAGCTTGAATGAGTGCATTGAATTGGCCAAGGAATTTGGCGGTACCGATGGTCACAAATATGTGAATGCTGTGTTGGAGGGCTTGGCGCCCCAACTGAGATCGCACGAAGTTCAAGCCGACCGCGAGGCAGGCCGCGCACGCGCATGAAAACCGCCTACCAATTTCCAATCAGAATTTACTGGGAAGACACCGATGCCGGTGGCATCGTTTTTTACGCCAACTATTTGAAATTTTTTGAACGCGCGCGCACAGAGTGGCTGCGGTCCTTAGGAATTGAACAGCATTCTTTGAAAGATGAGTGCGGCGGTATGTTTGTCGTCAGCGAAACGCAGGTCAAGTACTTTTCACCTGCCCGATTAGACGATTTGCTCGAAGTGACTGCTCAAACTTTCGAAGCCGGCCGGGCCAGCTTGGTGCTGACCCAACAAGCATGGCTTACGGCTCAGGGTGAGCGAAAATTGCTGGCCGAAGGCACGATCCGAATTGGCTGGGTCGACAGCCAAACCCTCAAACCCGGCCGTATACCGGTCAAAATTTTGGAAGCACTTCAATGAACCAAGACATGTCAATCATTCAACTTGTGTTGCATGCCAGCTTTGTGGTGCAACTGGTCATGGTCATTCTGATGGCCATTTCGATTGCCAGTTGGGCAGCCATTGTCGGCAAGCTCACCGCCATCAAACGCATTCAAACTTTGAATGAAGAGTTTGAGCAGCAGTTTTGGTCGGGCACTAGCTTGAACGATTTGTTTTCTGCTGCAGTTCAAAACTCAAAGTTGTCCGGTCCTATGGAGCGCATTTTTGCAAGCGGCATGCGCGAGTATCAAAAATTGCGCGAACGCCGAATTTCCGACACAGGCACGCTTCTAGACGGTGCACGCCGCGCCATGCGTGCCAGTTTTCAGCGCGAGATGGATGTGGCAGAGGCGCAGTTGTCTTTCCTGGCCTCTGTGGGCTCGGTTTCGCCCTATGTTGGTTTGTTTGGTACCGTGTGGGGCATCATGCATGCGTTCACAGGCTTGGCCAGCATGCAACAAGTGACCTTGGCGACCGTTGCGCCGGGTATTGCAGAGGCTTTGGTGGCCACTGCAATTGGCTTGTTTGCAGCCATTCCAGCCGTGGTGGCTTACAACCGTTTTGCGCGCGACATTGACCGGGTGGCCATCAAATTGGAAACATTCATCGAAGAGTTTTCCAACATCTTGCAAAGAAGCTTGGGGGGCTCGGCAGGCTCAGGTGGCGTCAACCCTGCCAGCACTGGTTTTTCAGCTTCAGGCCACTGATTTTCAGGGAGCACAATCATGCCAGCTGTTTCCTCTCGCGGCCGCGGTCGTCGAACCATCAATGAGATCAACATGGTGCCGTTCATCGACGTGATGTTGGTGCTGCTGATTATTTTCATGGTCACTGCCCCCATGATCACACCCAGCGTGATTGATTTGCCCAGTGTCGGCAAAGCCGCCAAACAGCCCGATCAAGTGATTCAAATTGTGGTTCAAAAAGACGGAAGTCTTGAAATGGTGAACGCTTCCAAAACCTCAAAAATAAACTTTGACAGCTTGGCCAACACAGTGCAATTGGCTCAAACAGGTCAGACAAATTCTGCGGTAGTCATCAGTGCCGATCGAAATGTCAAATATGAAACGGTGGTCAAGGTCATGGACACCTTGCAGCGCGCAGGCATTCAACGGGTAGGCCTTTCAGTGCAGCTTGCACCTTGATGCGATGCCCATGCGCACTTGTTTAAATCACCTCACTTCGAAATACCACAAGGCCATCAACGCCATTTACTTCACCACATGAACGCCAGTACCCACATGGAATTTGCACCACCACCGACAGGTGGACGCGGTCGTTCTATGTCGTTTGCATTGTTCATGCACTTGCTTTTATTGGCGGCACTCACTTGGGGAGTCCAGTGGAAGACTCAGCCCAACACTTTGTCAGCGTCAGCTGAGTTGTGGTCTGCCGTGCCTGTTGAGGCGGCACCTGCGGCCAATGAGCCCGAGCCTACACCGCCCCAACCTGTGCCACCACCAGAACCTGTGAAGGCGTTAGAGCCCAAACCAGAGCCCAAGCCTACACCGCCAGCACCGCCCAAAGTCGATGCCGAGGCCGAGCGCGATGCTGCCGACATTGCATTGAAAAAAGAAAAAGAAAAGAAACTTCAAGAGAAAAAAGAAGCCGAATTAGAAAAGAAGAAGAAACTTGAGAAAGACAAGCTCGAAAAAGAAAAACTAGACAAGGAAAAACTCAAAGAGAAAGAGAAAGAGAAAGAAAAAGCCAAGGAGCTCGAGAAGAAGAAAAAAGAAGAAGCTAAGAAAGCAGCCGCTGAAGAAAAGCGAACCGAAGCGCTTCGCAATGAAAACTTAAAACGCATGCAAGGCATGGCCGGCGCTTCGGGCGATGAAAACTCCAAAGGTACCGCATTGAAAGCCTCAGGCCCATCTGCCAGCTACGCCGGCCGAATTCGCGCCCGCATCAAACCCAACATCACTTTCACGGAAGATGTAGCAGGCAACCCCAAGGCAGAAGTAGAAGTTCGCACATCCCCAGATGGCACCATCATCAGCCGCAAGCTCTTGTCCAGCAG
>Ga0214921_10003394_pt1 | contig 24424 bp, 20 predicted proteins | sample LL1505_MetaG_FD_177992 | JGI IMG/M metagenome (GOLD analysis project Ga0214921, IMG submission 177992) | Freshwater microbial communities from Lake Lanier, Atlanta, Georgia, United States - LL-1505 | ecosystem: Environmental > Aquatic > Freshwater > Lake | place: USA: Georgia | collected...
GTTTCCGGTGGCGGGCGACGGGATGAGCCCGATTTCCTCGGGTTTGGCCTCGGTGAAGTCCTTCGGCGACACGGCGGCGAGGGTGCCCTGGATGGCCTTCTTGCGCTTGAGTTGCTCGGCGGCGGCTTGGAGTTCCTCGGTCGTCCGCTCGCTCTCAAGCGCAGAGACGTAGCCGACGGTCTGCGCAACGCCGTCCGCGCTGGTCACGACCACGGGGGCCCAGAAGAGTTGGTCGGCGCGGTAGCGGTTTTTGGAGACCTTGCAGTCCACCAGCGGATCGCTGAAGCCGGCCACGTGACCAGAGGCCTCCCAGACCTTCGGGTGCATGATGATGGAGGTCTCGATGCCCACCACGTCGTCGCGGCGGCGCACCATGTCGTTCCACCAGCAATCACGGATGTTTTTCTTTAACTCCACCCCGAGCGGACCGTAGTCGAAGAAGCCGTTAAGGCCTCCGTAGATCTCGGAGGAAGGGAAAACAAAGCCGCGTCGTTTTGCGAGGGAAACGAGGGCTTCCATGAGGTTGGCAGGCGCGGGGGAGGCGGCGGGCGAAGACATAAAGGCTAAGGCTAACCAACGTGCAGGCCGCCGGTCAATGGCGAGCCTTGGCGGAATCCCTTGCGCCGCAAGCCTCACTCCCTCGGGACGGATGGCCTACGTAGTCGGGAAAATTGACAGCCAGACCGGTGAGGACCAAGGTGTGGCTGTTCTTTGGATACGCTTGCCTAAGCCACCGCCGCTTCCTCGGCGTTGGCACGGGGGACCCAAATCTCCGACGCGCTCTCTCGCGTTGGACGGGGCGAACAGACGCGGGTAACCGCGTCCAAGGTGACCTTCCAGCACCAAGCCCGTCAGCTAACCTCGTCGGCCCATGGGAGGGTGATCCACTGTGACCCGCGTGTGCGGTGTTCCCACGGTCTCCCCAATCTAACCGCGTCCGCGCGCCCCGCCGGGAACACCGGCGAAGCCACGGTCGCACGTCAGGATACCGTCAATGAACTCATTCCTCGTCTCGCCCTGGGGGGTCGCAGCCATCTGCGGCCACCTACTCCTCGGCTGCGCCAGCCTCGTGCTGGCCGGCCTCGCCCTCAAGTCCCGCCACGCCACCGCGCGCCTCACGCTCGGCCTCACCGCAGTCGCCGGCCTCGCCCTAGCTTTTGCCCTCGCTTCTGGCTGGGCCGAGCGTGCCGGGTTAGCCTTCGCCTTACTCGCCACGTCGCCCGTATTGCTCGGCCTTGTCATCATCCGCGAGGATGAGGTCGGCGTGGTGATTAAAAAATTCGCCAGCCGCCACCTACCCGCGGGCCAGCTCATCGCTCTGCGCGACGAGGCCGGTTACCAGGCCGACACCCTCGCGCCAGGCGTGCACTTCGGCCACGGCCTCTGGCAATACACCGTCGCCAAGGCCCCCGTCGTGGTCGTGCCCTCGGGCGAGATCGCGCTCGTGGTCGCCGCCGCCGGAGCCCCCATCCCAGCCGAACGCATCCTCGCCCGCGTCGTCGCCTGTGACGATTTCCAGGACGCGCGCCGCTTTCTGCTCGGCGGCGGCGAAAAGGGCCGCCAGCTCGGCCTGCTCACCGCCGGCTCCTATCGCATCAACCCCGCCCTGTTTGCCGTGATCACCGCGCGCAACGCCGCCGACCACGACATGGATCCGGCTGATTTGCACGTCCACTCCGTGCAGTCCGACATGGTCGGCATCGTCACCGCCCTCGACGGTCAGCCCATCGCCGCCGGCGAGATCGCCGGCCCCGTCGTGCCCGGCCACGACAACTTTCAGAACGCACGCGCCTTCCTCGATGCCGGCGGCCACCGCGGCCTTCAGGAACAGGTGCTTCTGTCCGGCTCATGGAATCTCAATCCGTGGTTCGTTCGGGTTGAACAAGTCCCCATGCTCGCCATCCCCATCGGGTCGGTCGGCGTCGTTATTTCCTACGTCGGCCTCGCCCACGAGGACGTCAGCGGCAGCGCCTTCAAACACGGGGATCTGGTCAACGTAGGCCACAAGGGCGTGTGGGTCTCTCCGCTCAACCCCGGCAAACACCCCATCAACACCCGCATCATGCGCGTCGAGCTCGTGCCCACCACCAACATCGTGCTGAACTGGGCTAATCGCACCGAGTCGCACCACTACGACTCGAAGTTGAGCTCCATCACTGTGCGCTCGAAGGACGGCTTCGCGTTCAATCTCGACGTGGCCCAGATTATCCACGTGGGCGCGCTTGACGCCCCGAAAGTCATTTCGCGCCTCGGCTCGATGCAAAATCTCGTGGACCACGCACTCCAGCCCATCGTCGGCAACTACTTCCGCAACTCCGCCCAAAACCACACCGTGCTCGATTTCCTGAACGCCCGCAGCGAGCGCCAGACCGAGGCCGCCGGCCACATCCGCGCCGCCCTCGCCGCCTACGACGTGCAGGCGATCGACACCCTCATCGGCGACATCACGCCCCCCGCCGAGCTGATGAAGACCCAGACCGACCGCAAGATCGCCGAGGAGGAGAAGAAAACCTACGAGACGCAGGAGGCCGCCCAAAACCAGCGCCAGGAACTGGTGCGCGCCACCGCTCTCGCCAACATCCAGCAACAGATGGTCGACGCCGACCAGGGCGTGCGCATCGCCGAACTGCGCTCCCAGTCCGCGATCAAGCAGGCGACCGGCGAGGCCGAGTCCCTCCGCCTCCGCGCCTTGGGCGAGGCCGAGGGCATCCGCGCCACTGGCGACGCCAAGGCCCAAGCCTACCGCGCCGGCGTCGAGGCCCTCGGCGCCCAAAGCTACACCCTGATGCAGCTCACCCAGACGCTGGCCGATAAAAACATCCGCATCGTGCCCGACGTCTCCGTGACCGGTGCGACCGGCGGCTCCGGCCTGCTCGACACCATGCTCGCCCTCCTCGCCCGCGAAAAAACCCGCGACCCCGCCGCGAACTGACGCCCGTGTGAATTGCAATCTGCCGCCTTGGCCAGATTGTTTCCCTTGGCCCCCGCCACTCCGCCGCTCATGGTGGGGCCAAACATGGACGACCTCTCCCAGCTCTTCGCCCAAAATCGCACCTGGGCCGATACTATCACGCATCGCGACCCCGAGTTTTTCGTCAAACTCTCCCGCCAGCAAAACCCCGAATACCTCTGGATCGGCTGCTCCGATAGTCGCGTGCCCGCCAACGAGATCATCGGCCTGCTCCCCGGCGAGGTCTTCGTGCACCGCAACATCGCCAACGTCGTCGTTCACACCGATCTGAACTGCCTCTCCGTCCTCCAATACGCAGTCGACGTGCTGAAGGTGAAACACGTCATGGTCGTGGGCCACTACGGTTGCGGCGGCGTGCGCGCGGCCCTCCGCTGCGACCGCGTTGGCCTGGCGGACAACTGGCTGCGCCACGTGCAGGACGTGAAGAGCCGCCACGAGACTTGTATCCACGCTCTGAATGGAGAGGACACCCGCGCCAACCGCCTCTGCGAGCTCAACGTGATCGAACAGGTCTCAAATGTATGCCAGACCACCATCGTGCGCGACGCCTGGGAACGCGGCCAGGCCCTCACGGTGCACGGCTGGATCTACGGCCTAAAAGACGGCCTGCTGCGCGATCTGCACATGACCGCTGAATCCGCCCCCGAGGCCGAGGCCGCCTACCGCTCCGCCGTGGCTAATCTCTCTGGATAAAAGCGCTTCACTCGCTTTACCCTCGTTTAAGCCCAAAACCCAACTTGGCTCGCTCTGTGTCAGACCCGCTACCACCCACCCCGTTAATCGATTTAGAAATCACGCGACGCATCACCGTCATCACTAGTCGGGCGGTGCTCTTGTTTGGCGTGGCGGGCGCGATAGTTTTCCCCTTTGTCGCACCGGATAGAGTAGGCCGAGTCTATGTTTGTGTGCTCTTGGCCGCATTTGCCACGTTGTGTCTTGTCCTGGTCCAACGTGGATCCGTAAAACTTTCCTCTAAGATACTGGCCCTAAGTATTTTAACAGGAATTTCATTAGGCGGAATTTTTAATGGGGGCATCGAAGCGCCGGTGATCGCCAGCTGCATCACGCTCGTCAGCTTTTGCACCTTAGTTTTCGGGCTCGGCAACGCCTTGGCCTATACTGCCGCGTGCTCGATTATATTAACCCTGTTAATCGCCTTTGTTGAGCCGGTGGTCCCGCCCGGGAAGCTGCGCGCGATGGTCAATATCGTGCTGGCGCTGGTCAACGCACTGATACTTTGGGAAACGACCCGGATTTTGCGCGGTTCGGCCGAGGAGGCCCGCGCGGAGGCCAAGCGCCGGGCAGGGACCGAGGCCGCTTTGCGCGAGAGCGAAGAGCGCTTCCGGCGGTTGGCGGATAATGCCCCTGACGTGATCTTCCGTTATCGCTTCGATACCTTACCCATTCGCTGCGAATATATTAATGCCGCGATCGAGCCCATCCTCGGCTACCGACCCGAGGAGTATTACACGGACCCCAACCTACTCAGCAACGTCATCCACCCCGATGACCAGCCGCTCTTTCTCGCCCTGCTCGAACAGGGCAAGCCTCCGACCGGCATAGTCGCCATGCGCTGGGTCGCCCGGGATGGTAGCGTCGTTATGACCGAACAGCGTATCGTGCCCATCCACGATGCCAACGGACGTCTCATCGCCATCGAGGGCATCGCACGCGATGTCACGGCGGCGCGCGCGGAAAGCGCACGCTTAGGGGTGCTCGAGAAGCAACTCTACCAAGCCCAAAAAGTGGACGGAATCGGCACCCTCGCGAGCGGGATAGCGCATGATTTCAACAACATCCTCACCGGCATAATGGGCTATAACGAACTCGCCTCTGTTTCGCTTCCGCCCGCAACACCCACCCAAAACTACCTCGAAGAAGTGCGCAAAGCCGGTCTGCGGGCCCGCGACCTGGTTGCGCAGATCTTGAAATTTAGCCGTCGCCACGAAGCCAGACGCATCACCATCGACCTCGCCACCGCTGTGGCGGATACCCTGCGCTTCCTCCGCTCGACCACACCGGCCACGATCAATTTTGTAACCCACCTCAAGCCGGGCATCATCGAAGCCGATGAGACGCAGATTCATCAGGTTGTGCTGAACCTGTGCACCAATGCAGTTCAGTCCATGTCGGATCGCATCGGCACCTTATCCATTTCGATCGAAAAAGTGGCAGTGGATCAGGCGTTGGCCAACACCACCAAACCTCGACTGGTCCCGGGTGATCACTTGTGCCTTTCCATCAAGGACACTGGGCGCGGCATGGACGAAGCTACCGCCAATCGCGTTTTTGAAGCCTTCTTCACCACCAAAAACGTCGGCGAGAGCACAGGGTTGGGACTGGCCGTGGTGCTGGGTATCGTAACCAGCCACCACGGTGGCATTACCTTTGAAACAGCGCCCGAAGCCGGCACCACCTTCCATGTTTACTGGCCAGTCCAAACTACCAAAGTTCCAACCCTACCCCCTCGCCTTACCCAGCCTAGGTGCGGAGGCGGTGAGAAGGTGTTGATCATAGACGACGAGAAATCCGTCGGCACTTTCAGCGCCCTCCGGTTGGAACAACTCGGCCACCGCGTCATGATATTCAATGACCCGCAACTCGCCCTCGCCGAGATAAGGGCTAATCCCGGAAAAATCGACGCCCTAATCACTGATCTCACCATGCCCGGGCTGACGGGGTTCGACTTGATTACCGAGCTGCACACTTTTGCGCCAAATATACCAAGCGTGCTGGTTACCGGCAACCTCAACGCCATCTCCCCCGTCAAACTAGCGGAACTGCCTTTGGTCGTGGTGGTGGAGAAGCCCTTCACCGGCGATGAACTCGCCCATGCCTTGCGCAAGGCACTGGATATGGGTCAGGCGCCCAAGATCCCCGCCTAGCCCTCAGCATCATTCAGCTGAGAAGGTTGCATCAAAACGGACTGGCAGGCTCCTAACAGATGGGACTTGGAGTTATCACTACCATCCGCACAGCACCTCCCCCCGAAGGATGAATCGGGAGAAGGCAGCTCTACGGGCCTAGGCGCTCAGAGGCTCTGGGCGGCGGCGACCACGGCCTCGGCGGTGATGCCAAGTTCCTTCATCACCGTGCCACCGGGGGCGCTGATGCCGAAGCGATCGATACCGATCACCTTGCCGTCGAGACCGGTGAACTGATGCCAGAGGCCGGATACGCCGGCCTCGATCGCGACGCGCTTGCGGCAGGAGGAGGGCAGCACGCTCTCGCGGTAACCGGCGCTCTGGCGCTTGAAACGCTCGAAGGACGGCATGGACACCACCCGCACGCCCGCGCCGAGGACCTTGGCGGCGTTGACCGCAAGGTGCAGTTCGGATCCGCTCGCGAGCAAGATATGGGTCAGCTCAACGGACTCGCGGACGGCGACATAGCCGCCGTGCAAGACACCGGAGCGGCGGGCCTCGGCGGGGATGTCGTTCAGGATGGGCATGGCTTGGCGCGAGAGCGCGAGCAACGTGGGGCCATCGTTGCGGCTGAAGGCGGCGGCGAAAGCGGCGGCCGTCTCCTCCGGATCGCCGGGGCGGATGACATCGAGGCCTGGAATCACTCGCAAGCCGGAGACCGTCTCGACCGGTTGGTGGGTGGGGCCATCCTCGCCGACTCCGACAGAGTCGTGAGTGTAGATGTAGGTGACGGGCAGCTTACAGAGCGCGGCCAGGCGCATGGCCGGGCGGGAGTAGTCGGCGAACACCAGGAAAGTGGCGATGGAGGGCTTGAAGATGCCGTCGTAGGCGATGCCGTTGGCCATGGCGGCCATGGCGTGCTCGCGGATGCCAAAGCGGATGTTACGACCGGCGCGGTTGCTGGCGTCGAAGTCCTTGTCGGAGGCGATGTAGTTGAGGGTAGATCCGTAGAGATCGGCTGAGCCGCCGATGAGCAGGGGCAGCTTGGCAGCGAGCGGCTGGAGCACCTGCTGGCCGGCGGCGCGGGAAGCGAGCTTCACATCGGCGGCGAAAGTAGGGATGGCGGCGGTAAGCTCCTCGGCGGTCAAGACAGCGGCGCGGCTCTCCAGCAGCGCGGCCTTCTCGGGGTTCGCGGCGGCCCACTCGTTGAACTGCTTCTTCCACTTCTTATATACCCGCTCCGTCTTTTTCTTGAGCCCGTCGAAGTGGGCGCGGACCTCAGGGCTAACGAAGAAATGCTGGTCGGCGGGCAGGCCGAGGCCGGCGCGCGCGGCGTCGATGAACTTGGCGCCGCCCTCGCCATGGCCCTTCGAGGTGCCGGCGACCTCGGGGATACCCTTGGCGATGATGGTCTTGGCGATGATAAGGTTGGGCGCGCCAACGGCCTTCTTGGCCTTGGCCACGGCCTTGGCGACGGCAGCGATATCGTGGCCGTCAACGATCTGCACGTTCCAGCCGAGGGCCTTGAAACGCTTCACGAAGTCGTCGTCCTGAGACTTGTTGGCCATCGCGTCGAGGGTAACGTCGTTGCTGTCGAAAATGACGATAAGGTTGTCCAGCTTCTGATGAGCGGCGAAGGACACGGCCTCGAGTGCGACGCCCTCCTGCATGCAACCATCGCCAGCGAGGGCGATCACATGGCTATCGAAAATCGGGTGCGCCTCGGTGTTGAAGCGGGCGGCGGCCATCTTACCGGAGATCGCGAAGCCGACGGCGTTGGCGATACCTTGGCCGAGCGGACCGGTGGTGGCCTCGATGCCAGGCGTCTCGTGAAACTCAGGGTGGCCGGGAGTCTTGGAATGGAGCTGGCGGAAGTTCTTCAGCTCATTGAGCGAGAGATCGTAGCCGCTGAGGTGCAGCCAAGAGTAAATGAACATCGAGCCGTGGCCGGCGGAGAGCACAAAGCGATCGCGATTGAGCCAGCGGGGCGCGCTGGGGCAGTGCGAAAGCGCGCCCCCGAAAAGGGCGGCGCCGACTTCGGCCGCGCCGAGCGGCAGGCCAAGGTGGCCGGAGTTGCTCTTATGGACGGCGTCCATGGCGAGGCCACGGGCCTGGTTGGCGGCTAGGGCAAGGAGGGGGAGATCAAGGGCCATAGGGAAAAGTTAAGACTCTGGTTGACGGTTTAGGAAACGGAGGGAATGGACGTGGAAAAGGACTGAGTAGAAAGGCGCGGCGCGGCGGGGAAAGCCCAAAGCCCATGAAAATGATCGCAGGCGGGGAAAATCCACCGGAGCCAATAATTGAGTGCTACACGAAAGTCGCGAGGGGCGAGGAGCTTCGGCGTAAAAAAACCCCGGGGAAACCGGGGTTTGAAAGACAATCGGCAAAAAGGCCAGAAAATCAGGCGGAGGCGGCGGATGCCTTGGAGTCGTAACGCTTAACGTTAACCTGCATAGCGGCCTTGCCCTTGAGATCGCGGAGGTAATAGAGGCGGGCGCGGCCGATCTCGGCCTCGCGATCCACCTCGATCTTCTCGATGTTCGGGGAGTTGACGGGGAACACGCGCTCCACGCCCTCGCCATAGCTGATGCGGCGGACAGTGAAGGTCTCGTGGATGCCGTGGCCCTTGCGGGCGATGACGATGCCGGCGAAGAGCTGGGTGCGCTCTTTGTCGCCCTCGCGGACTTTGGTGTGCACCTTCACGCCGTCGCCGACTTTAAAAGACGGAACGCTGCGGATCTGGGCGGAGGTGATCTCTTTGATGATCGGGTGGCTCATGGCGGTAAAGTGATTAAGGTTTTTCGAGTAAATCGGGGCGGACGAGGCGGGTTTTTTCCACACGTTGCTCGTGCCGCCACTTTTCGATTTCAGCGTGGTTGCCCGAAAGGAGCACTTTCGGCACGGACTGACCTCGGAATTCGGCGGGACGCGTGTATTGCGGGAAGTCGAGAAAACGACCGGTGAAGGATTCGTGTGTCAACGACTTTTCGTCGCCAAGCACGCCGGGGATAAAACGGGCGAGCGCATCAATGACCACGGCGGACGCCAACGTGCCGTTGGTCAGCACATAGTCACCGATGCTGATTTCTTGGTCGATTACGGTGTCGCGGATGCGTTGGTCGATGCCCTCATAATGGCCGCTGAGGAAAACCAGATGCCTCTGGACGGACAACTCGCGGGCGATCTTTTCTGAGAACGGCACGCCGTCCGGGGTCAAATAAACGCGCCGGCAGCCCGGGGTCTGGAGCTGCTCGATGGCCGCGACGACCGGCTCGGGCTTCATCACCATGCCCGCGCCGCCACCAAAGGGCCGGTCGTCGGCCGTGCGATGTTTATCGGTGCACCAGGCACGCACATCATGGACCGAGACGCCCAGGAGCTTCGCATCGATTGCCTTGCCCAATATGCTCTCGGCCAAAAAGCCGTTCAGCATGCGCGGGAAGAGCGTCAGGACATCGATTTGCAGCGGCATGGTTAAAAACGAAAGCGCCCCGGACGACAAGTCCGGGGCGCGAAAGGGACAGATACGGGCAAACTTAGGCGGCCGGAGCCTCGACTGCGGCCGGCGCGGCGGCAGCAGCCTTGCGGGCGAGCTTGATCAAGCTGTGCGCGGTGTCGGTGGGCAAAGCACCCTTGCTCAGCCAGTAATCGGCACGCTCAAGACGGAGAATTAGACCGTCCTTCTTGGCGCGGGGGTTGTAGGTGCCCAGCACCTCGGTGGAGGCGCCGTCACGGCGGGAGCGGGCCTCGGCGACCACCACGTGATAGATGGGGTTATGGGTTGAGCCGATGCGGGAGAGGCGGATTTTAAGGGCCATGTAAGGTCGAGGGACGAGGGCTGTTGATTTGGAAAAGGGTGGAAAACACGGGTCGCGAGCGCCGGTGTCAAGCCACCAATTCCCGGGTTACTCGACCGGGATATCTCGCCGCCTAGGCAATCAAGCATGACAAAACGAATCCTATCCAAGCCACAAGCGAGACAAACCTTGACCGAGTCCCGCGCATGCTGGGACTTTGCTTCTTTATGAAAGCCGGAATCGTCGGTCTCCCCAACGTGGGCAAGTCTACCCTCTTCAACGCCCTCACCCGCTCCCGCAAGGCCGAGGCGGCGAACTACCCGTTCTGCACCATCGACCCCAACGTGGGCGTCGTCACCGTGCCCGACGACCGGGCCTACGTGCTCAAGGACATCGCCAAGACCAAGGTCGTGATCCCGGCCGTGATCGAATTCGTCGACATCGCCGGCCTCGTCGCCGGCGCCAGCAAGGGCGAGGGCCTCGGCAACCAGTTCCTCGCCAACATTCGCGAGACCGACGCCATCGTCCACGTGGTGCGCTGCTTCGAGGATCCCGACGTCATCCACACCATGGGCTCCGTCGATCCGGTGCGCGACATCGAGGTCATCACCACCGAACTCGTGCTCGCCGACCTCGAGTCGGTCGAGAAGCGCCTGGCCAAGACCCAGAAGCTCGCCAAATCCGGCGACAAGGATGCCCAGGCCGAGCTCGCCATACTCGAAAAACTCATCCCCCACCTCAACGCTGGCAAACCCGCCAACGTCCTAGACTGCACCGACGACGAGAAAAAGCTGCTCCAGTTCTTCCAGCTCCTCTCCGCCAAGCCCGTGCTCTACGCCTGCAACGTCGCCGAGAGCGACCTCGCCAACGCCGAGGCCAATCCCTTCGTGCAAAAAGTGGCCGCCTTCGTGAAGGCCCACCACGACGCCGCCTACGTGCCGATCAGCGCCCGCATCGAAGCCGAGCTTATCGACCTCTCGCCCGAGGAGGCGAAGGAGTTCCTCAAGGACCTCGGCGTGACCGATTCCGGCGTGTCGAACCTCATCCGCGGCAGCTATTCGCTGCTCGGTTTGCAGACCTACTTCACCGCCGGGGAAAAAGAGGTGCGCTGCTGGACGATCAAGAAGGGTTGGAAGGCCCCGCAGGCCGCCGGCGTGATCCACACCGACTTTGAGAAAAACTTCATCAAGGCCGAGGTCGTGACCTACGAGGACCTCGTCCGCCTCGGCAGCACCGCGGCCGCGCGCGAAGCGGGCAAATACCGCCTCGAGGGTAAGGAATACGTCTTCCGCGACGGCGACGTCGCCCTCTTCAAGGTCGGCGCCTGAGCAGGGCTGGGCACGGGCTATTGTTTTGATTCCGCCTCGGCGCGGCGCATGGGCATGGCGTCGATCAACGCGAACAGGGCCTCGGCGGAAACGGGCGCTGCGGCGTCAAATTTCACGCCGCCGTCCTTGCCGATCAGGCGGACGCGGAAAGCGGCGGCTTCGCCCCGCGTGACGATATACAGATCGCGCTCGATCAAGCCCTCCCACACGGGCAGGAGCGCGGAGGCCTGGGTCTGGTAGTCGGCGGCAGTCGTGGCGGGCGTGTCGATGACCAGGACTCGGTGTTTCCAGCGATGGCTTTGGAGATCGGGCAAAGGCAGGGTTTCGGCGCGGGAATCCGAAGGCCCGAGGACCACGAGGGCGGCGGCGAGTCCGGCCGCGTTGAGGAGTGGGCAGGGACGCATCGGCCAAGGTGATGGATCGGTCAGGCGAGGCAAATGCTAGCGGGTGAATTAGTTGGTCGCCGCCGCTTCGCCCAGTTGGGCGAGCGTGCCTTTTTCCCAGGCGAGGCTCCAGTCGCGCATCGCCCCCACGATCGGCAGCAGCGCGCGGCCCTTTTCGGTCAACCGGTAAGCGAGGTGCTTCGAGCCCTCGCTCGCGCTGACCTGCGACACGATCTTGTGCTCCAGAAGCCGGCTCAGCCGCTCGCTGAGCACGTTGGTGGGGATACCTTCGGGCGACGCGGCGAAGTCCTTGAATCGAGTTTTGCCCAGGACCAGATCGCGGATGACCAGAAGGGTCCAACGGTCACCGAAAACATCCAGCGCACAGGCCACCGGACACGGCGAACGGCGCTCGGGAGGCGGCGGTTTATCGGTAACACGTTTGGCCATGACGACAGTGTGTCTAAATATTCACTTGCATTAAACAAGTAATTTTACTTTCAAAAAGAAAGTATGTTTAACCCATCTAACTCCGTCGCCACTCTGCCACGTCTGGCTCCGCCCGGAGCCGGTCTCCCGAAAATCGAGTTGCTCTTCGCCCGGCTGATTTTCCAATTTGGCCGACGAACCACCTCTCCGGCGGCGGCGCAAGCCACCCTCGGGCAGGAGCATGACGCGATCCTCGCCCTCGCGAGCAGCCGCGACGCCGCGACTGGATCGAAGCGAGTGCTCATCCGCCGCCTGCCCGGACTCGAGGATAGCAGCCGCCACTGGTCAGTGTTCATGACCCTGGACCACCTGCGCATCGTCAACGACTCTATCTCCGGGGTCGTCTCCGATTTGCTCGCGGGGCGGGTGCCGCCCGGCGCGGCCAGCACCGCCGCCGTGAAACCCTCGGCGGACGTCAGCGCCGAGGTGGTCGGGGCCTTCACCGCCTCGTGCCGCCGGCTCGAAGGGATCGTCGCCGCCGCGCCCGCCGCCGCGCTCGCAACGCCGCTACGCTACGCGCACCCGTGGTTCGGCCCGCTCGACGCTGCCGGTTGGTTTTTTATGGCGGGCTTCCACCTTCGGCTGCACCGCAAGCAGGTGGAACTTATCCTAGCGAATGCCGAGGGATAAGCCCCTCGCCCGACCACCCGCATCAGGCAGAGGTGGAGGGTGCGGAAGCGGGTTTCGCCGGCACGAGGCCGCCGGTGCCAACAACGTGGAAGGTCGCGTCGGCCGGCAGGATGGTCCGCTCGCAGAAGTCGCCGAATGTCTCGCCGGCGCCGCGCTCAAGGGCGTAGCGCTTGATCACGGGTGAGAGGAGCTTCACCGCATCATCGATCGTGATGCTCGGGGAAACGAGGCGATTAAGGCGACTGCCGTTGTAGGCGGCGCCAGGTAGAGGGCGTATTTGCCGGGTGCCTTGCCCACGAAGCCGATCTCGGCGAGGTAGGGCCGGGCGCAGCCGTTGGGGCAGCCGGTCACGCGCAGGCTGATGGCATCGTCGCGCAGGCCAGCCTCGTCGAGGACGAGTTCGAATTTCTTAAGGATATCGGGCAACGCGCGCTCGCTCTCGGCGAGGGCCAGTCCGCAGGTGGGCAGAGCCACGCAAGACAATGCGTTAAGACGCAGACGAGACTGAGTGTTTTCTTTATCGAGACCGTGCTTGGCGAGGATGGCCTCAATGACGGGCTTCTGAGCGGTGGTGAGGCCGGAAATGGTGACGTTTTGCGAGGGGGTTAGACGGAAATCCGCAGTCGTGCCGTCGAGCGCGACCGCGACTTCGCGAAGGGCTGCTTTCATCGGCCAGCCGGCGCGATCCACGATTCGACCGGAGAGGAGATGCAAACCGTAGAACCAGGTGCCGTCGGCGTTTTGGTGCCAGCCGTGCTGATCCTGGATGGTGGTGAACACGGCAGCCTTGGCGGGCGCGAAAACAACACCGCTGCGCTTTTCGACCTCGGCCTTGAACCACTCGATGCCGCGGTCGGCGATGGTGTATTTGAGGCGGGCGTGCTTGCGGTTGGTGCGGTCGCCGTGGTCGCGCTGAGTGGTGAGGACGGCGTCGCCGACCTTGTTGACGTTTTCGCGGGTGATGAAGCCAAGGGTATCGGCGAGACGTGGGAAGGTATCCTCGTTGCCGTGGCTCATCCCGAGGCCGCCGCCGACTGTCACGTTGTAGCCAAGCAGAGCGCCGTTTTCGATCACCGCGATGTAGCCAAGATCCTGCGAATACACGTCCACGTCGTTGGACGGCGGAACGGCGAAACCGGTCTTGAATTTACGCGGCAGGTAGGTGGCGCCATACATGGTCTCGACCTCGGGCTCGCCGCCGGCGACGAGTTCCTCGTCGAGCCAGATCTCGTGGTAGGCGCGGGTCTTGGGCAGGGCGTAGTCCGACCAGCCCTTGGCGTCTTGGTAAACCTGTTCCAAAACGAGGGACTGCTCGGGGTTAACCGGTGCCATGACGTTACGGTTTACGTCGCCGCAGGCGGCGATGGAATCGAGGAGGACCTGGTGCATGCCCTGGATCAGGGGCTTCATGTTGCCCTTCAGGACTCCGTGAAACTGGAAGGTTTGGCGGGTGGTGAGACGCAGGGAAGGCGAGCAGAGATCGGTAGCGAGTTTATCGAGGACGAGCCACTGGGCGGCGGTTGCTTTGCCGCCGGGGAGGCGGACGCGGAGCATAAAGGAGTAGGCCTTGTCCTTACCGGCTTTTTTAAGGGCAATGCGCTGATCGCGGTCGTCCTGCTGGTAGGTGCCGTGAAACTTGATGAGTTGCTCGCTATCGGCCGAGACCACGGCGGTGGACGTATCGGCGAACTCCGCCTTCAGGTTGCCGCGCAGGTGGTGCGAAGCGGTCTTGATGCCCTCGTTGGCTACGAGGGGCTTGGGCGCGGCGGAATCGGAGATCATGGCAAAAGATGAGAGAATGAACTTTGCCCGTATCGGCGAGGTCGCAAGGTCGTTTTCCCAGTGCCGCGCCTTCACAGGCTGAACCGGGCAAGCGAGGTCGTTCTTGCCAAACGGATCATAACTGTTCAATTGAACAGCATGCTTACCGATCGCCAAGAAGAGATCCTCGATTTCATTCGCTGCCACCAGCAGGCCCACACCGTGCCGCCCTCCACCCGCGCGATTCAGAAGCACTTCGGCTTCGCATCCCAAAACGCCGCCATGAGCCACCTCCGCGCACTGGCATCAAAAGGCGCAGTGCAGCAATTTGGCGACGGCTCCTGGGGGCTGAAGGTCTCGGAACTGCAAGGCCTCTTTGACTTGCCCATCTACGGCGCCATACCGGCCGGCACTCCAGACCAACGGGAACAAGAGCCCGCCGAAACCCTCGCGCTAGACCCAGCCGCCTTTGGCCTCGGCGGACGCCCCCGGCAGGCGCTGTGGGGCCTGCGCGTGACGGGCGATTCGATGCTCGGCGCGCATATCTGTGACGGCGACATCGGTCTCTTCGAACGCCGGGAAGCCCGCCCAGGGGATATTATTGCCGCCTTGGTTGATGGCGTCACCACCACGCTCAAACGCCTCGTGATCGTCGGAGGGCGGCCCGTGCTGCGCGCCGAGAATCCTCGCTACGCGGATATCATCCCCAACGAACGCTTGGAAACTCAAGGCGTGCTGGTTGGCCTCGTGCGCCAGAACCCGGCGCGAGCCTGAAACCGACGCCCGCCACCCATCCCGCTAAGGCGCAAGCGCCTTAGCGAAATTTACCGTTTGAGCCAATACATGGGAGATAGGCTTGGCATCCCGCCCGTTGCTCCAAGCACATGGAGCGCCGCATCGGATTTTGAAATACAAGGCGGCGCGCTAAAACCTACCCGCAACCAGGCCTCCTCAGGACTTCAATCCGTCGAGTAACGCCAGCAACTGCGCCGCATGATCCTTGGTATCGACCTTCTCAGCAATGCCCAGCACCGTGCCGTCTCGGTCGAAAACAAAGGCTACTCGTGCCGGCCCCTCGTAGGTCTTGCCATACATCGATTTCTCCACAATCGCCTCCGCCGCCTGAGCAAAAAGATCATCCGGATCACTCGCTAGAGTGTAAGTTATCTTTTTCTTCACCGCATATTTGAGATGCGACCCGCAGGTGTCGCGGGAAAGGGCGACAAGATGGTAGCCGCGCTTCGCAAACTCTTCCGCCCGCGCCGCGAGGGAGTCATTCTGTTTGTCGCAGGAGCTCGTGTTGTTTTTCATGTAGACCGACACGATGGTCGGTCGGTCGAGCAGGTCTTTGAACGCGACCTCGGCTTCGGAGCCGTCGCGGACGATCTTGAGCTTGAAGTGAGTCTTTAGTTTTTGGCCGAGCTTGATCATGGCCTCGCAACAAGCCCTGCCTTGCCGACACGTCAAGAGCGGGTCCGGAAATACGAAGGTAAAAGCGATCCCAAAGACCCTAACCCAGAATCATTCAGTTGGAGGATATGCCTTGCGCAAACGCTCGTATTCCTCGGCCGTTACCGGAAGCACCGTGCCGTGCCGAAAACGGAAGGGGAACTCAAAGTCCGAAGCCGGCGCGAACACCCCGCCCTCCAGACCGGAAGCGAGGAAGGGCTTGTAGCCTTCTCCTTTGGAATAGTGGTCGAGCAATAGACACCAAGACTGCGTCCGGCCTTCGGCATCCGCCAGCGGGAAACAGGCCGGGCCCTCGTAACCGACTAACTTCGCGAGCGAAAAACCGGGCACATCATGCCATGGCCCATCGAGCCGGTCCGCCGCCTCTAGGGTGATCGCCTTGTATTTTTCATCCTTGGTGAAGCGATGATAACGGCCTTGGTCCCGCACGATGGTCGTATCGATGATCGTGGTGGGTTTTTCGATGTAGATAAAGGGGGCGCCAAACGTCCGAAAATCCTTCGTGCGCGCCGCCCAGATACGGTGCCGCTGAAAGTCATCGCGCCCCGTGGTTGAGGCCCAGAAAACCAAGTAGTCACCTCGTTCTTCATCGTAGATCGCCTCAGGGGCCCAGGTGCAGCCGGCATCGGGCGCCGCCACCTCGACCAAACGCGGGCCGTCCCATTTCACCAGATCGGCCGTTTCCCAGACGAGGAGCGATCGGCTGCCCGCCCGCACCGCACGGCCCCAGTTGGGGTTGCGATGGATCGAGAGATCCGTGGCGATGAGAAAGGCTTTTCCGCCACCGTGCGCACGAAGCACAAAGGGGTCACGCACCCCCTTTTCGCCGGCATCGCTCACCAGCACCGGGCGGCCGCCCTGCAAAGCCTCCCAGCGCCGGCCATCGCGGCTGAGCCCGAAATACACTTGCTCGGTCAACGGCGTGGACTCGCCCTTGAAGGTGACAAAAAGGTAGCCGCCCGGCGCCGCACCGACCCCAGCTGCGGAGGCAATAAACAGAGTCATAAAGAGGAATTTTAACATCGTTGAAAAAGACGCTAGCTCCCCCGGAAACTCAACCCGAAGGTCCGCTTGGGCAACTCCAGGCATTCGGCTCCAGTCCTATTGCTTCGTCGTATCCTCTTTTCCCACCAAACCTCGGGACCAAACAGAAAGCACAGGGTATTTAAGGGCGCGCGCCCGCAAAGGAAAAGCCCGCTGCGACCGAGAGTAGACCGACTATGACGCTCAATACCACATAAGCGCCAGCCACCAAGGGTTCGCCTCGACGCAGGAGATGAAAAGTCTCCAAGCCAAACGCGGAGAAGGTCGTGAAACCGCCGAGCACTCCGGTAAATAGAAAAAGCCTAGCGTTGGTGGAAAACGCCCCCTGCTTCACTGCAAATCCGCTGAGAAAACCAATCACCATGCACCCAGCTACGTTAATAATAAAAGTGCCGACTGGAAACCGCCAATCCGGATAACGTTGCGTGACCCAAAGCGATAAAAGGTAGCGAGTCACCGATCCCAGCGAACCGCCTAAAGCAACCAATAACAGGGGTTTCATCGTATACGTATTTAAAGAATTTCGCCTGAGGTATGGGCGCGGGGCCAGTGTCTATTCCTCTCGATGCTGGCCATGGCGGAAAGGTTTGGCGGCACGCTCGGCCTCCTTTTTTTTCCAGCCCGGCTTGCTCGCGACCGCGCCGGGTTTGCGAAGGGCGGGCGCTTTGGCCGCCTGCTCGGCCTTGAGCTTGCGATAGCTTGCCAACCGCTCAAGCGGCAGCGTGCCGACCTCAAGTGCCACGCGGACGGCACAACCAGGCTCGTCCTCGTGGCGACAGTTGGTGAAACGGCAAGCCGCGGCGACCCCGACGATGTCGGCGTAGGCCTCCTCCAACGCCTCGTCAGCGTCCCAAAGCTGAAGCTCGCGCATGCCCGGGGTGTCGATGATGAGCGCACCACTAGGAGCGAGCACTAGCTCGCGACGAGTGGTGGTATGGCGGCCCTTGGCGTCTTTGTCGCGCACCTCGCCAGTTGGTAACTCGGCGTCGCGCGCAAGGCGGTTTATCAGGCTGGATTTTCCCACGCCGGAGCTGCCCACAAAAGCGAGGGTGCGGCCGGGCGTGGCGTGCCCGCCAAGGAGTTTTAAGCCCCGCCGGGTGTGGCTGCTGGTCACCACGATGGGCACCCCGGGAACGAGCCGATCAATCTCAGCGCGCACCACCTCAGGATCAGGGTGAAGGTCAGCCTTGTTTAACACGATCACGGGCTGCGCGCCGGAATCACGCGCGGCCACGAGGAAACGCTGGATACGTTTCGGATTATAGTTCCGGTCGAGGCCGCTGACAAGAAAGACGACGTCAATATTGGCCGCGATGATCTGCTGGGATTGCTCGCCGCCGGCCGACTGGCGCGAGAAACGGCTGCGGCGGGGCAGCAAGGCGTGGAGCTGGGCGCGGCCCTCCGCCCCCGGGCTAGGCGAAACCGCCACCCAATCGCCTACCGCCGGATAGGCCTCAGCGTCGCGTTTGGCGTCGTGGTGGAACTTGCCGATACACTCCGCCAGCAATTCGCCCTCGCCGGTCACCACCGCGTAGTAGTGCCGGCGCAGCTCGACCACCACCCGCGCCGGCACCAGGCCGACGGCAGCGTGGGGCGCAAAGGCGCGCGCCCAAGCGGCGTCCCAGCCGTAAGGCGCGAGGGGATGTAGCTCAGGGACGGATCCGGACATCGCAGGTAAGGTAGCCAAAACGCCGACGCAGGCGGGCCTCAAAGCGCGACCACGCGGCGGGCGGGCTCGGCGTGGCGGCGAAAAAAGAGGGCGGTGTGGCCGACCGCGCCGACGCAAGGCGCGGCACCCTCAGTCTCGATTTGCGCGATGAGCGCGGCGCGTTCGTGACGATCGGCGCCCTCGAAGCGGAGTTTCACCAGCTCGCGAGCCTCAAGCAGGCGGGCGAATTCGCGAAAAAAAGTCGGCGTGAGCCCGGCCTTGCCGACCTTGAGAGCAGCTTCGGTGGTCTGGCCGATCCCACGGAGGCGGGTTTTTTGCGCTGCGGTAAGGGGAGGGTTTTCCATGTGCACCCAACCGTGATGAGCTTGAGCGCGAACGTCCAACCCCGAAGCAGGCCCCCACTCACCAAGCGAAACCCAACTCGGCGCGGACAAACCGGGGGGCGGCGAGGCCAACCACGCCGCCGGCGGTGCGGCTGGTCTGGGTCTCGGCATCGGTGAGGTTTTCCACCGCGAGCGTGAGACCGAGGCGAGGCTTCAGCGCGTAACGAACGGCCAGGTCGAGCCGGACAGAGGGCGCAAGCGCGAGGGTGTTTAAGTCATCCTCATATTGGACGGAGACCCAGCGGCCGCGCAGGTCGAGATCGAGCTTGCGCGCGAAACGCCAGGCAACGCCGGCAGCGAAGGTGTGGCGCGGCACCTGAGCGAGCAGGAGACCGTCGAGCGCGTCCGCGGCGGGCCCGCCGGAACGCACCCGCGCGTCAGACCAAAGGTAGTCTGCGTCGAAACGCAGAGCGGACACAGGTTGCCAGCGACCGCCGAGCTCGAGTCCACGCACGCGGACGGCGTCGAGATTTCGTCGCTCACGCAAAGTCGGGGCGAGCGAGACGTTCGCAACGGCATCGGTGAGGTCGTTTTGAAACACCGTCATGCGCAGGACATGGTGCGCGGTGGGCGGGGCAAGTTCGAGCCCGACCTCGCCACCCAGCAAGGCCTCGGAATCGAGGCCAGGGTTGGCTTGGGTCGTGACGGGGCCGACTCGGAAAGGCCGGTAAAGCTCGTTCAGGGTCGGCGTGCGGTAGGCGGAGTAGGCGGCGACACGAACGGTGAGCCCAGAGGTGACGCGCCACGCCAGACCGAGGCTGGGTGAAAAGGCGAGGTCCTCACGGTCAGCGTAGCGTTCGTCCATTAGGCGCACGCCGGAGGCGCGGATGGTTTCGTGGCGGAAGCCGTCCGTGCGCGTGATGGAGTCAAGACGTGTGCCGGCAGTAAAAATGAGGCCGTCAGCCAACGGGCGGGCGTGAGTGGCGAAAACGCCGGCCGTGGTCTGCGCGCCGCCGGCCCGCCGCTCACGGGTAAAAGTATCTGCGTTATAGAAGTAATACTCGCGGGTCTCACCGTCCACCCGGCGGACGTCGAGGCCCAAGGTGGTGAGCGAAGCGTCGCCATCGGCTAGGGTAGCAGGTTCGCCCCACGTCATCTGAACGGACGCGCCGGCAGCGGTGGAGGGCACCGCATATTGGTCACTCGCGGGGGTCTCGACGGTGCGGGCGGCGTTGATCGCGCCGAAGGTGCTTTGGAAATCCTGGGCCTGCGCATAGAACGAGACTGCCCAAGCAGGGCCGCCAGGGGCGACTCCGGCGAGGGTCGCGGACAAGGAAGCCTCCTCGGAGGCATTGCGCTGGTAAGGAGTGCCGTTGCCGCGTTCTTCGCTCCAAGCGCGGGCGACGGCGGTCAGCGTGGTGGTTTCATCCACGCGTCTGGCCCAAGTGAACTGACCGCGCCGATACGCGGAGTCCGCCTCGATATCGACTGGGCCGGGATAGCGGACGAGGCGGGGACCAGCGCTGGCGAAGGCGGCCGCGTCCACCCGAAAGGCATCGCGGCCAGAGTCGCTGCCGAACGCAGAGGTGACGTCGATAGCGCGGGTCTCGAAATCCCCAGCCGAGATGGAAACTGAACCACCAGACGGTGCGTCGAGCGGGGACAAGGAGATCAACTGCACCACGCCGCCAAGCGAGGCGCCGCCCCACGCCGTCGATCCGCCGCCGCGCACCAACTCTACGCGATCCAGTGAGCCGGACGAGAGCTTGGACCAGGCGACCCAGCCGCCAAAGGGGTCGTTGACGGGCACGCCATCAAGCAGCACGAGGGCGCGACTGGCGCCACTGGGGCCGATGCCTCGCAGGGAAACACCTTGCGCAGTGGGATTGGCGGTCAGGGATCCGGCGCGGCGGAAGAGCGAAAAGGCAGCGGAACGGCGCAGCGCGTCGTCGAGCATGAGCGCCGAGCCGTCCCGTATAATAGCACCCGAATACACATCTACCGCCAGCGGCAGCGTCACGGGGTCCTGCGGTAAGCGGGTGGCGGTAACGACTACGGGCGGCAAAGGGATGATTGGGGCGGAGTCCGCCGCCCAGCCAACCGGAAGGTAGACGGAGAACAAGCAGGCCAAAAACTCGGGGCGGGGGGTGAACACGAGGCCAAACGTGTCGAATCAGACCGCTCCTGAGCAATCCCGCTTGGGATGGAAAAGAGTTTTCTAACTGGATGAAGGCGGGCGACGCGCCAAATGGGCAGTTCGCGTGTCTCTTGGCGGGGTGAGAATACCCCTGCTCATTGCCGCAGTGTTGTCGTCGTTAGTATTGGCCTCGTCCACGCGCGCCGTGCCGGCCTTTCCCGGAGCGGAAGGCTTTGGCGCCAACGCCAAGGGCGCGCGAGCCTCATCCAGCCCCACCATCTACCACGTCACCAACCTGAACGACTCCGGCACGGGCTCGCTGCGCGATGCGGTAAGCGTTCCCGGGCGAGTAGTGGTTTTCGACGTTGGTGGCCTCATCCGGGTGGGCTCGCCGATCGTCTTTGCATCAAACCTCACCCTCGCGGGCCAGACCGCGCCGGGCGGCGGCATCACTCTCTACGGCAACCGCGTCTCCTTCTCGGGGGCGAGCAACACCATCTGCCGTTACCTGCGCTTCCGCATGGGCATCAACGGAGACGATGGTGCGGACGCGGTCGGCATCGCCAACGGGAGTGATATGATTTTCGACCACGTCTCTGCCTCCTGGGGACGCGATGAAACCTTCTCCATCAGCGGCGATACGGCCATCCGCATAACGCTCCAGGACTGCCTCATCGCGCAGGGCCTGCGCATCCACTCCGCTGGAGGTCTGATGCAGACCTCAGGCGGCGTCAGTATCTTCCGCACGCTATACGCAGACAACTGGATGCGTAACCCGAAGATCAAGGGCGTAAACGACTACATCAACAACGTGGTCTACAACTGGGGCGGCGGCGGTGGCTACATCCCGGCGGGCGACTCCGTGGGCGACTCCTACGCGAACATGATCGGGTGCTACTTCATCGGCGGCCCCGAGTCCGGCGCGGGCACCTCGCCCTTCAAGACCGGAAACGCCAACTACCGCCTCTTCCACACGGGCAACCTTCAGGATCTAGACCTCGACGGCGTGCTGGATGGGGTCGCGGTGACCGACTCGAGCTTCTCCACACTTCAACTCGTCGGCTCACGCTTCGCCTACCCCGCGCCCACAACTGAACTCTCCGCCCCCGCCGCCCTTGCTTGGGTGCTCGAACGCGCCGGGGCCTCTCACCGGCGCGACCGCACGGACGATTACGTGGTCGCCGAGGCCCGCACCTACGGCACTGGCGGCGTCTTCATTTATGACGAAGCTGACATGGGCGGCGTCGGCACCGTCGCCACCGGCCTGAAGCAGCCTGACGCCGATAACGACGGCATGCCCGACTGGTGGGAGCAGGCCGCCGGGACCAACCCCGCCTTGGCCGACGCCACCGTGCTCGGTGCCGACGGTTACTTAAATATCGAGCGCTACCTCAACGCCCTCGTAGTTGGCGGTGTGCCTGGGGCCTTCATCACCGGCATCACCCATGATACCGGGTCGTCCACCGCAGATGGCATTACCTCCGACCGCACCCTCCTGATCCGCGGCACCGCACCCGCCGGCTCCAGCGTTGCCCTAGCCCGCGCTGACGCCGGCGTGCTCGGCGCGGTCGTTGCCGACGCGACTGGACAATGGACCTACGATTACGCCAGCACATCGCTGGCCGACCGTGTTTATGCGTTCACCGCTAGCGCGACGGTAAGCGGTATCATCACCCCGCCCTCGCCCGCCCTAGTCGTTCGTATCGACACCATCGCCGCACCGGCTCCGGTGATTACTGGCCTAAGCCTCGCCCCCGAGGCCGCAGTTTCCGGCACCGCTGCACCGGGCGATACCATCGCAGTCAACCTCGGTGGACAGGTCGTCGCCACCGGCGCCGCCGACGAATTGGGCAACTGGACCGCGCCCTACACGGGACCGGCCCTCGGTGCGGGGCAAAAAACCTTTACCGCCACGGCCACCGATCTGGCTGGAAATCCCGGCCCAGACTCGCCCGCCTACGTCGTAGACACCGGCTTGGCCGCGCCCGTTTTCACCGCGATAAACACCGATAGCGGCGCGTCCGTGACCGATCGCCTGACCAACGACACCACGCTGGTGTTGTCCGGCACCGCACCCACCGGCGCGACCGTCAACGTCACCCGCGCAGGCGTAGGCGTTGTGGGCACCACAGTCGCGAGCGGCGGCGGATTTTCGTTCAGCTATGCTGGGACCACCCTGCCGGCCGGTGAGCACACTTTCACTGCCACCGCCACCCTCACGGGTTCCGCCAGCCCAGTTTCCGCGCCCTTCGTGGCGACAATAGACACCACCGCTCCCACCATTGCCTCCCTGCGACGACTCACCCCCACGACCTACTCCACCAATGGCGGCACCGTGGTCTATCGCGTCACCTTCGCCGAACCCGTCACCGGAGTCGACTTGGCCGATTTCACTCTCACCAAGTCAGGCACCACCGGCTCGCTCGCCGCGCTTTCAACCGTGAGCTCAACGATCTACGACGTCTCTGCCGCCAGCATCTCCGGCGACGGCACGGCGCGGTTGGACCTCAACGCCAGCGGCACCGGCATCCTTGACCTCGCGGGCAATGCCATCTCCGGCGGTCATACCTCCGGGCAAGCCTACACCGTGCGTCTCGCCGGCAGCGGCGTCTGGATCAACCTTGATGACGACGGCCTCTGGAGCGACTCCGCCAACTGGGACGGCGGGCTCCTCGCTGCTGGCAGCGGCGCCACCGCCGATTTCGGGCTGCGCGATCTCGTCGTGGATACCACGCTGATCCTCGACTCCAGCCGCACACTGGGGCGCATTGTTTTGGGCGACACCGATTTCTCCACCCCAGCCGGCTGGACGATTTCCGACGGGGGCTTATCTACTCGTGCCATCACGTTGGAAGGCACCTCGACCCCGGTTATTCAGGTCGACGCCCTCGCCACGCCGGCAGGCGACACCACCGACGTGCCCGCCGCCAACGCCACCCCTCACCACCTCGCCGTCGCGCTGGCGGGAGGAAAAGGTTTCACCAAAACCGGCGTCGGCACCCTAGAACTGAACCGGGCAAACCCTGCGCTCGCCGGCGCGTTGACCATCTCCAAGGGCATCGTCCAAGTCGGTCCCGGCGGCACGCTCACACCCGCCTCGGTGACCATAGCAACTTCGCAGCAACTGCGCGTAACGGGCGGCGCATTCGCTACCACTGGAAACGTAACTTGGACCTCCGGCACCGGCACGGGCGTGATCGTCAGTGACGGCACGGCGAGCTTTCAAAACATCGTCCCTTCCAACACCCGCAACAGCTTCTTCAAGGTCACTGGTGGCGTAGTAAACGCGAAGGACATTAACTTTCCCCGCAGTGGCGATTCCGAGGCCCAGACTACCGGGACCGGCGTGTTGATCTCCGGCGGTGAAACGACGTTCGCAAACATCGGCCTGGGCACCGTCGACTCGTGGGCTGGAATGACTGTTTCAGGTGGCAAACTCACCGTGACCGGCACGCTGCACAACGGTTATCAGAAAACCGCCGGGCGCGGTGGGGTGATTTACCTCTCCGGCGGCGAACTCGCCGTGACCGGCGCGACCAACGGCCTCGTGATGGCGCG
>Ga0214921_10003395_pt1 | contig 24419 bp, 17 predicted proteins | sample LL1505_MetaG_FD_177992 | JGI IMG/M metagenome (GOLD analysis project Ga0214921, IMG submission 177992) | Freshwater microbial communities from Lake Lanier, Atlanta, Georgia, United States - LL-1505 | ecosystem: Environmental > Aquatic > Freshwater > Lake | place: USA: Georgia | collected...
AGAGCATTATACTTAGTTTTATATTTTAGATATTTTTCTTTATACATTATATATATATAGAAAAATATTTTATAATATACCATTAATATCAGTAATAAAACATTGTCTTAATAGGTGTTACATTTATTAATGTATTTGTAATATCAAAATAACACTTCTTTATTTTTAATTGTGAACGTTGTTCCATTTTAAATCTTCATGGGTATAAAGTGTTAAACATTTTATATTATTAACAACAATTTTTAAATAATATTTGTTCACTATTAGTTTGATGTATTTTTATTGTTATGTAGAATGATTCATTTCTTTGGTTTTAGTTTTATTTTAATTCTTGTTTTTAAACTTAGAATTAATTAGGGATAGTGCGATTAATTCTCTTATGACGTGTAATGCGATTATATTTTCGATCTATTAAATCTCTAAGATAAACTTTATTTTTTATATTTGTATTATCTTTTATAAAATCAATACTTTTTTCAAAACAATCTAATAAGTAATGGTATTTATCTTCATCTTCTGTTTTATCTTTTTTAAATGCCATATCTATGAACGTGTCTATATGTAGAAAGTAATAAGTTTGATTACCTCTTGTTTCTATTACATAAATTTCATCTTTTTTATCATAATTAATCAATAATCCAACTAGATGAAGAGTGTCGTAATCAAATTTATTAGATAACTTTTTTAAAACTATGAACGAATTTTCTTCATATTCTAATGTGGGCATCGATGTATTACGAATTTTATTTCTTTGATAAAATTGTGTAGTTGGATTATTAATAATATGTGTTAATTGTAATTTATTATCATTTCGTAGATAATCTTTTACTAGAAAATTACCACTTTCTAATTTTAGTGCTAAGTAAACTACTTCTTTATCTCGTACTTCTTCTTCCACGTTTGCTAATAGTTGTATTTGTGCTGCTTGTGCTGCTTCTGCTGCTTTTAGTGCTTCGCCTGCTAATTGTATTGTTGTTCGTAATTGTTGTACTGCTTGCATTGCTGCTTCTAGTGTTAAATTTGCTTTTTCTGCTGCTTCTAGTGCTTCGTTTTCTACTAATGGTAATGTTTCTAATACTACTTGTGCTTTTTTTGCTGCTTCTACTTCTTTTTTCATTTTTGCTAATGCTTGTGTTTTTGCGTCAAATGTGTTTTTTTCTTCTTCTGTTATTATATGTTCTGGTTTTAATAATTCTTTCCAAGATTCTATTAGTAGTTTATTTTCTACAAATAGTATATCATCTGCAGCTACTATTTTTGCTTTTGCTTCTGTTGTTTTCTTTTGTAGTTCCTCTTTTGTTACTTGTACTTGTTTTACGAACGCTTCTTGTGCTTCTTGTGCTTCTTGTGCTTCTTGTGCTACTTGTGCTACTTGTGCTACTTGTGCTACTTGTGCTACTTGTGCTACTTGTTTCACTTTTTCTTCTAGTGGTACTACTGATACTTCTGCTTCTTGTGCTTCTTGTGCTTCTTGTGCTTCTTGTGCTACTTGTGCTACTTGTTCTACTTGTTCTACTTGTTTCACTTTTTCTTCTAGTGGTACTACTGATACTTCTGCTTCTTTTAATGGTTCTATTTGTTTCATTTTTGCTATTTGTGCGCCTACTGCTACTTGTGTTTTTTTTACGACTTGTAACGATTTTTCTACTAGTCCTTTTTGTGTTGTGTATGCGTTTTGTGCAGTTTCTTGTTTCCATTTTGCTATTTCTAATTCTTGTTTTGCTTGTTCTTCTTGGTCTGTTTGTAATTTATTTTTTTCTTCCGCTTGTGTTGGACGTTGCCCACCTAATTGATTTTGTAGAACAATATACTTAGTTTTATATTTTAGATATTTTTCTTTATACATTTATATATAAATATATAGAAAAAATATATAACATTATTAGATAATATTGTAGTAATCTAATGGACGCATAATTACGTAAATTTTAAAGGTCCTATTTGAAAATTACCATAACTAAAATATATATTATCACCTAGTTCAACCTGACTTCTTGGAGGAATCTTATACATAACTTTAAAATTATCTTCTACTTTTTTTACTAATAAATATTCATATAATTTATCTTCTCTTTGATAATTATTATATTCTTTTTCATATATAACATAATATTGTTTATAATATGTATTTGCTAATAAACCTATAAATTTATACCCATCCATTTTCATTGGTACTTTAGATTTAATACTTTTAGTTGTAACAACTGATGGAATTTTAACAATAATAGGTAAATATTTTATTTTTTTAGGTTCATAAGGTTGAAAAATATCATCCCCATTTAATTTAAAAGTATTATTATTACATTGATACACATCTTCATTATTAGCATCAACACCAATATGATATACTTCATCATTTTTAGTTCTTGAACTTAATGCTCCATAAATATTAGATAATCTTTTATCTTGAGTAAATTTTTCAATATTATCTGAACAAAATAAACAATATAAAATAAATATTAAAATAAAAATTATTAAAATATTTCTATTCATTATTATTAATAATTAGATTAAAAATGTATTAAATTTATAAATTATTTTCTATAATTTTTAGATTTTGATTATTAATTTTACTATTTGTTGCATTAAAAGTCAAGTCTAATTGATTTGATATAAAATATATTTTTACTTTTTTTAACTGAACGTCAAAATATCCAATTTTTTCACCTAAATTATATAATTCATATTTATTATCATCTATAATTTTAAGTTCCCATTTTTTTTTTTCTATTATATCACTTAAATGTGAAACTACTTGATAAATTTTTTTATCTTTATGTTTTAACATAATATCTTTTACTGTTTTATTTTTATTAACTGATTCAATCATTGTTGAATTAATTTCTTTTGTAATTAATTTAATACTTTCTTCTAATTCATATTGATAATTTCTTAATTCTTTATGATACATATCCATTGCTGAATAAATAGATTTTTCCATAATATAAAAATTATCTCTTAATAAATAATTTTTAGAAATAATTTCATTAACTCGATTTAATCCATCGTGAATTTTTTTTTGAATCCAAGGGAATTTATCAGGTGAACTCATTATATCAATTAATTTACGAATCATAATAAATGCAAGATCTAATTTATTTATATTATTAGATAGATGCGAAACTATAATTGCAAAATACATATTTCCATTATGTGTAAATGTATGAAAATCCATATCTCTAAATCCTTGAATTGATGCATTTAAACTTAAAAATAAACAGAAACGAATATTATTATGTTTCATATCATATTCCATTTTTTCTATTTCTGATTTATTTATTGTGCTAATATAATTTTTAATTTCAATCATAACTATTTTATTATCAGATAAAATTAACCAAGCATCACCAGAATGGGGTATTTGACTTTTATCTTCATACATAATGTCTCCAAATCTAGTTTTAAAAGCATTTTGAATAATGTTTTCACCAAGTTCTCCCTTTTTACAAGAAGCTGTTTCAAGTCCAAGTAATTTTGATAAACTATTATTTAATGGTTCTATTTTTTCATTAATTTTAGAAATAATAATATCACCAATATCAGATAAATCAGACTCTGCTATTTCTTCACGTAATGATACTATTGAATGGCGTAGTTCATCATATTCTTGTTTTTCTGATATTTTATTTTTATCTGGAAAATAAAGTTTATAACCTGTATGAAAGATATCAAAAATTAATTTGTTTATATCTTTCTTTTTTATCGTTTGAAGTATTGGAAAATCGTTATTATTTAATTTTAAGGTTATTTCAAAACTCATTAATATTAATATATTTATTTATTTTATAAAATAAAATCAATTTTTTAATAAAAATATAATATAATATAATATAAATGGAATATACTGATTCAAAAATTAAAATAGAAGTTTACAATTTACCACTATATAAACGTGATAAATCAGATGGTAGTATTGAAAATCCTCTAATTTTAAAAAATATAAAAACAATTAAAGGGATTCAAAATATTGAACTTAAAGAAGCTGTTAAATTAATTGAATTTTCATTAAGTGAAATAATAGATTTTTTAATTAAAAAAGCATTACATGATCCAAAAATTACAGAGTTAAGAATTGATTATTATATAATAGGAGGGAAAGCAATAAATAATATTATTAAATTAAAATATTTAGAGAAATCATTTGATTTTGACATTCATGTTAGAGAAGAGGAAGATATTTTGAATATAAGTAAATATATAACAGATTATTGTAATAAGGAATTAAATAAATCATATAATCAGCAGTATAGAAGACAACTTTATATAAAATTACAGTCATTAAATCTTGTAGATCTGGAATGTAGAGATTATTACAGAGATGATGATTTAATATTTTTTGGAGATAGAATTAATAGAACTACTGGCAATCCAATTAGTGGACTTTTTATAAAATTAAAATTAAGAAAAAATCTTTTTATATATAACACAGAAAATATAATATATACCAATATGTATCGCACTGGTACCCATCTTGATCTTGATCTTGATCTTGTTCTTGTTGATGCTGATATAACTAATAATATATTATATATTCCTATTGCTGATATTGATCCAGACGCCTTAACATTTGGTGTTAACGTTTATAAACCTAATACAGAAAGTACTCCCTCTATTTACAAGAATCCTTTAGAAAATATTAATTATGCAGATTTTTCAATTTTATTATTTAATTTATTAAAATGTATAGCAAAAGTACCAAATAAAATTGAATCAAATGGTAATAAATTAAAGAAGCTTATTAAAATATTATATTATAATTGTAATATCTATTATGAATATGATTCATTAGATAAATTTAATATGATGTATAAAAAAATAATTAACCAATTGATACTCCATAAAGATACTATTATATATGAAGATGGTGATCAAATGTTAAAACAATTTATTGATGATAATAATATATCTGATTTAAGTAGGAATACAACATATGGTATTTTTATTGAAAAACTTGTGAATAAAATTATAAATCTAAATAATATTAGTTTTAGAGAAAATAATTGTTACTCTTTTTTAGGTACAGATTCTATATTTGATAGAGCAGACTTATTTAAATATGGTACTAATATTACATTAAAATTATCAGAATTAGAAAATATTATAGCAGAATATGATGCAATAGGTAATTATTATTATTTTTTACAATTTTCAGACAAATTGTCAAGAAATTTAAATATATTTTGTTATTACTGGTATAATTTTATAAACCTGGTTGTGGATGACTATATATATAATAATAGTACATTAATAAAAAATGTATTAGATAAAGATATTTCTTTTAATGTTAAAACTATTGATTATAAGCATGTAATGGAAACTATGAATAATATATATAATGATTACCATAGTGACTCGCGTATTATTTTGATTAAAACTGAAATGAACAACATTTTTAATGTTTATTCAGTGCAACATATTACAAATTTTACTATGATGGATGGATTAGTTAATAGGTCATTTATTGATTTATCATATATTAAAGAGGGTGATATTATTCAAATTAATCAATATTTATCTACTTCATTTAATCCAACATTTGATTTTTTTCCTTTTCTTAGTGATACTCCTGCAAATAGAATATTCTTAAAAATTCAAATAAATAAAAATAATAGAAATTGGATACTTATTAATAGATATTCAGAACATCCTACAGAATTTGAAATTTTATTAAAAGAAAACTCTATATTTATTATTAAACGTATAGATTATGGGGGTGTTAGTATTAAAAATGAGAACGGTGACGATATAAAGAAAGAATATAAAATAATTTCATTAGAAATTTGCGACGATTTAGACCCTATTGAAAATAAATTATTAATTAATAAAGTATTAAATACGCTTCCTACTCATATTTCTTATCATATTTTAAAAGCTCCGTTATTTATTAAAGTGTTAAAATACGTATATACTACTTATTTTACAAAACCATATACAGAAAGTCATTGTAGATATTTTGACTATGATAATGAATTGCCTTGTGCGTTTACAGATTATATGGGAAATGAATATGATGGCATTATCTACAAATATAATCACGCATTACCTCATACTGTTCGTGTTGCATGCTGGATTCAATTATTATATTTACAAGATATAATATATAATTCAAATTTATTTGGACCAAGAACTAATTCTGTTATGAATAAGTATTTTGTATTGAAGACATGTATAGCTAGTATATTTATGATATCTGGGAGAGAAAGTGAAGCTGGATTTAGTACTAGCTATACTGATGAAGAACTTACACGAAATTGTCCTGGAATTCAACCAAATCCATATAATAGATATAAAACTGCATCTGCAAATAATTTTAAAGTTTATGTTAATTTGCCAGAAATAAAAGAATTAAATGTATTTACTGAAGAAGAGATAGAAGATTATACATATTGTTTAAAATATTATTCGTATATATATAATGATTATGTTATACCTAATGAAATAGGTAATAATATTATTATTACTAATGATACAGAATTAAGAAAAGATAAAAGAAAAAAAATTGCAACATATTTTTATATAGCTCATGAAAATGATTTAGTAAGATGTCGTGACAAAGTAAGAGTAGGCACACTAGTACCTTCTAATCATGCATCATATAAAAATGAACAGAAACTATCTGCACAATTGATGTATGATATAGTAAAAAATACAGGTGATAGAATAATGTCAACTCAAATAATATATGATGTTAGTTCTACTTTAACTAGATGGAGAGAAGATTATGATATTAAATTATTTTATTTATGCAGTACTAATCCTGAATATTGTATTACTACTGTATTAAATACAACTGATGCATATTTTAATCAATTAATATATAATTCTATGGAAACTAGAATTAGTGAAGATAAAGTAGATAAAAAAGATTTTGTATTAGAAAATATTTATGAAAGTCAATATAGTGGTGTGCCATTACCTGTAATAAATCCGCCTATTGCAAGGGGTGGTGGCATATCTGAAATTTTAAATGCATTTATATCCGATGATAATAATATTGACATTGATTCTATTAATGTAGAAGTTAATAACTCAAATTTAGGAAGTACTTTCTATATGTCAAAAAAGTCTTATATAGAAATAATAAAAGAAAATTATAAAAAGGATTCATCGAAAGATGATTTTACAAATAATGGTATATATTTTCAAAATATTTATATTAGTTTTGATAAGAGTAAAGATGTAAAATATGAACAAAATATATATGAAAAAATTATAAATAGAGAACAAGTAGATGAAATAGAAATTAGTAATTATGAAAGATATGTATATCCACAATATTTTATTAAGACTGTTAAAAATAAAAGTACTGCTCAACAAATAAAAAAATATTTGACAGTTAGAGATGATGATAAAGTTTCACAATCAAGTAAAAAAAGTACATATATACTAGATGATGATCCTGATTCAGTTATAAAGTTTAAAAGTAAGTATTTAAAGTACAAAAATAAATACATTGAATTAAAAAATAAATTAAATCTATAATTTAAATTATAAATAACTTCTTTATAATATTAGATACCGTATTTCTAAATTAATGTATTAACCACAACTGTTTAAAAAATTCTTAACTAAATGAAAAGAAAAAAACAAAAATAGTTATTTTAATATATTCAAAAATTTAATAAGCATTAAAAAAAAACTTTGTATAGTAATGCTGTCTGATGTAGATGTGCCACCAAGCTAATAGTTCTTCAGGAACATCCTTACCTATGTGAGGCATATCCTGATTCAGCTGACATGTCTAATACAGATTCATATGACAGCATGTATGAACTGTATTGTGATGCAGATGCTTGATACAGAGCTCTCTGTATTAGATAGTTTACATAATGTATGTGAATTATGTGAATACATTAACAAAAAATTATTTTAATAATCTTTAGTTAATTTATTTTTTAAATATTATTTAAAAAATGAATTTTTTAATATATTAATATGGAAAATACCGAACCTAAATTAGTTTGTCGTAAATGCAAAGGAGCTCATTTAACTATTAAATGTGGTAAAGAAACTAAATCAGTTATTGAACCACCTAATAATGACTTGAGATTTGTTTCACATCCTAAAAAAGATATAAATTTTAAATCAGAAAGATTTGAAAGACCAGATAGACCAGAAAGACCAGAAAAATATGAAAGATTAGAAAGAAAACCTCTTCATAAAGTAAAAATGTCTAATCTTCCTATTGATATTAACGAAGAAGAATTAAATGAACTTTTATATGATTGGGGGCATGTTGTCCGTTTGCGACTATTAAATTATGAAAATAATTCAACAGCATATATTGAATTTAAAGACAAAGAACCAGCTGATTATATTGTTGAAGCATTACATAAAACACCATTTGAACATATAATATTAGATGTTGAAAGATTATATGATTAATTATTTTTAATATAAAATTGCGTGAGTGAATCAATATTTTTTAATATTGGATTAAAATTTAAACTTAATTTTTTTTTATTTATTTGTTTAAAATTATTTCTTTTTTTTTTTGGATAGAATATCATTAATAATAGTATTAATGATACTAATACCCACCAGTATTCCGATAACATTATTATACATTATAATAAAAAAAATTGAGTTTAATTATCTTTTATGATTAAAAATATATAATATAAACATGGATTACTTTATGACATCTTTTATGATTACAACTATAGATAAAATTAAAACTGGAAATTTTTTATATGATATACTAATTAGTTGTTTTCTTATAACAGTAATAAATTTTATGATGAAAGAAAGTAATCGTAATAATATGTTAATTAAAATAAGTAGTTTAATTGAATTAAATAATAAATATAATTCTATCTCATATAGTTCATCTGAAAAAGATGTATCTATACGTTACAGAGCATTAATGTGGTTAATTTCTAAAAATGATGATCCATCTGTTAAAAAAGTTTCCGAAATTGAACTTAGAAAATATAATAATCAAACAGATACTACAGAATGTCATACTTCCTTTTATCAAGTTTCACAAAGTCATCAGTTTAATATTGCAACTATTAAAGGTAAAAAAATAATTGGTCGCGTTTTTTGGTATTCTAAAGATAAATCTGAATTTAATGGAAAGATTTCTTATATAGATTATCAAAATCTTGAATTAACTTCACAACTTTCCATAAAAGAAATTATTACTTGGGTTGATTCTGTTGAAAAAGATTATAAACAATATCTAAAATTAAAAATGCTCGATACTCAAACAATGGTTGAAGTTGGGTGGAATTCTCACGACCAAAAAATGGAAGCCTTTTATATACATTGGAAATCAAATGTAACTTTTGATAATCGCTTTTTTACAGAAAAAAAAGAAATTGTTGATAAAATTAATTTTTTCATTAATAACGAAGAATGGTATAAAGAAAAAGGTATTCCTTATACTCTTGGTATTCTTCTATGGGGAGACCCAGGATGTGGTAAAACTAGTTTTATAAAAGCTTTAATGAATTTAACAAAACGTCATGCTGTTAATATTAAACTTTCAAAAAAAATGAATATGAATTGTTTACGTGAATTAATATATAATGATGAAATTACTGAAGAAATTATTATTCCACAAGATAAACGTATTATTCTTTTTGAAGATATTGATGCTATGAGTGAAATTGTAGCGGATAGAGATATTCCAAAAAATAATTCTGAAATTGATTTGGAAAAAAAAATTTCAGATGCTATTGATTCAACTATGCTACATAAAAACCATAATAATTTTTCGTTAATTTCAAAAATGGATAATAATGATAATAATAATTTATCATTTTTTCTTAATATTCTTGATGGTATAAATGAATGTCCTGGAAGAATTATTATTATGACAACTAATAAACCAGAATATCTTGATAAAGCACTTGTTCGTCCTGGTAGAATTGATTTTAAAATTCATATGAAAAAAGCATCAACTTCTGATATTATAGAAATTATTAAATTTTATTGGAATATTGATGAAGAAATAGAAATTTCACAAGAATGGTCAGAAAAACTAACTCATGCTGAAATAATTAGTTTTTGTAGACAAAACAATAATTATTATGAAACTTTATTATATATTGAAAAATATATTACAGATACACAACTTAAAAATGAGCTTAAAAACGAGGTTAAACCCGAGCTTAAAACTGAGATTAAACCCGAGGTAAAAAGTGATCCAAATAGTAAAAAAGAATTAAAAATAATAAATGAACTTTTATACAATCAACCATTTTATTAATTTAATTTTTTATAATTAATTAATTTATTACTTTATAATAATGCCAGAAGGTCCTGAATGTAAATTATTAGCAGATAATCTACATAAAAAATTTAAGGGAACTAAATTAACTAATATAGAAATATTAGCAGGAAGATATAAAAAACATGGTTCATTTAAAAATTATAATAAATTAATTTCTGAATTACCATTAAAAATTAATTCAGTTAATGCATATGGTAAATTTATTTGGTTTGAATTTAAGAATAGTAATTTAACACTTTGGAATACATTAGGTATGTCTGGATGGTTTCAAATAGAAGATGATAAACATAATAATATTGGATTACATTATATAAAAAATAAAGAAGATAAAATTTTATATTTTAATGATTATCGAAATTTTGGTACTTTTATGGTTGATACTAAAGAAAATTTAAATAAAAAACTTAAAACATTTGGTTTAAATATTTTAGATAAAAAAGATAACACTGACTTATTTTTGAAATTAGTTAAAAAAAGTAATAAATTAATTTGTGAAATATTACTTAATCAAAAAATAGTTGCTGGTTCTGGAAACTATCTTCGTGCAGATGCATTATTTTTAGCTAAAATTGACCCATTTGTAAAACCAAAAGATATTTCAGATGAAGATTTAAAAAATTTATATAATTGTTTAAGACAATTAGCTTGGTATCATTATGATGAAGATAAAGGAAGAAGATTAAAAATAATAAAAAATAATATTAACTTTAAATTAATCGGAAATAAAAAATTTTTTGTTTATAATCAAAAAAAAGATATTTATGGATTTGATGTATATAAGAAAAATATTAACGGGCGTACAATACATTATAGTATGGTTCAAGTTGAAAAAAATGAAAATAATACATAATAATACAGTAGTTTAATATAATATATCTAAAATGATTAGAAACATCATTTTCAATAATCTAATGTGTAATTTAGGACAACCTAAAATAGGAGTTCGTTATGGGGGAGATTATATTTTAAACTATATGAATATAAATAGTCCAATTAATACAATTAATTTTAGTTCACATCTTGATTATGGTAAAACATATAATCTTATTTATAAGAATATTAAAGAAAATAAATTTAATTTTAATTTAGGTGGAGATCATAGTGTTAGCGCAAGCACAATTCAACCACTATTAGATATTTATAATAAAGATATTTTAATTATATGGATTGATGCACATGCTGACTTAAATACTTTTCATACATCAAAAAGTAAAAATACACACGGTATGCCTCTTGCTCCTTTACTCGGTTTAATGCCTCATTGGTATAATTCTGAAAAATATAAATTTAGAAATAAATTAGTATCATCAAATTTATATTATTATGGGGTAAGGTCTATTGATAAAGAAGAAAAATATAATATTCAAAAATATAATTTAAAAATTTTTCAAAATAAAGATTTTTTAATTAAAAATATTATTAATCATCCCGCAAAAAAAATACATATTAGTTGTGATGTAGATGCTATTGAGCCTAATTTAATTTACTCTACTGGGACACGAGTAGATAATGGTCTAAATATAAATGATGTTTTATCTGTCATTGACGTATGTAAAAAAAAATTAGTTAGTTTTGATTTGGTAGAGTTTAATCCAAGAATTGGTAATCTTAAACAAAGAGCTATAAGTTTAAGTGCTATTTCATCAATTATAAATAACGTAATATACTAAAAATTATATATATATATTATTAATGAATGATAAAAAATGTAAACATTGCAATAAGCCTCAATTAAATACTCGCAAAAATTCTTTAATAATAAATAAAAAAATATGTAAATGTAAAGTAATAAAACAAGATGAAGAAATAAATTATGACTTAAAAAATTTAATTAAGGAATTAATAATTCATAAATATTTAATATAAATCTTAATTTAAAAAATATAATATAATATAATGAAATTAATATTTATAGCAGTTTTAATATTATTTATTGCATGTAATTATTTTAGCATACAAAAATATATAGAAATACCTCAAGATGAAAAAGAAAATTTTAAAAATATAAATATTCATAAATTTAGTGTTTGTAATGCTCATAATTATAATATATAATTTTCTCATTTATTATATTATTATGAAAATAAATGAACAATTTATAGATAATATTTTTAATTATAAAATACAATTAAAAAATAAAGCAGATAAAATAAAATTATCTTTATATACTGATATCATTCCAATGTATGATATTTATAATCAACAAATTTATAAAATTAAAAAAGAAGATACTTATATTTATTTAACAAAAAAACATTATCGATTTATAAATGATAATTTTAAAGACTGGATTATTACAAACTACAAAAAATATTCTAATAAATTAACTAATTTAAAAGGAGAAGAAAAAGAAATAATAAAAAAATATACTAAAAAATTATATGATATGATTAAATTAATTGATAATTATGATATTGATACATTAATTGATACATCATATAAAGTATTATATAAATATTCAAAATTCGGATTAGAAATTAGTATTTGTAAAAAAAATAGTTTTAATCCATATTTTAAATATTTAAAACCTTATTATACTAAACCAGAAATAGTTAAATTAGGTCAAAATATGGGATTAATAAAAAATGTTAAACCAGAAGATTTAATAGATGATAAAAAACATTATATAATTTGTAAGAAAATTTCTAATAATGATTTTAGTTTTGAAGAAATTAAAAATAATACAATTGATATTATTAATAAAAAATCTCAATCGGATATTTGTTTTTATTCATTTATTGGTGCTACTTTATTAAATCGTTTTTTAAGAAATCAAAATATTTATACAATTAACACATTTTTTTATAATAGATTAATTAATATAATTAATACAGTAAAAGTATCAAAACCGTTAGAAAAAGAATATAAAATTTATAGATTTATTTCAGATGATAGTTTTTTACAAAATTTAAAAATTGGTGATTTTTTTAGTGATGTAGGTTTTGTTTCAACAACTCGTGATCCATTTTATAGTCCGGGTTTAAAAGGTATTTTTGGTTTAATTTTAATTAAGATTAATTTAAAAAAAAATATAAGTGGAATGGGATTATTAATTGAACATTTTTCATTATTTCCTGCAGAAGAGGAATTTTTACTTCCACCTAATTGTAAATTAAAACTTGTATCTAAAGATAATAATTTTAAATATTATCATACTAATAGTAATTTTGAAAATTTAATTAATAGAAAATATGAATTTGATTTAATTCATAATAATTATGATTGGATTAAAAATATAAAACCAGTAGATGAAAATATTCCAGAATTTACAAATGTTAATTTACAAGCAAAAAATAAATTATATTTATTTCAAGAATTTAAAAAGATGACAAATAAAGATAATCAAATATATTTTAATGGTATATTATTTACATTATTTTTTTTTGATTCAACAGGAGCATATAATAAATATTATTATAATAAAATAGAAAAAGGATTATCGTTAATTCATTTTGATAAAAATGGTTATCCATTAATATTTATTGAATTAGGTAAAGAATTAGTATTTAATCATATTAATCAATATTATTTTTATGATTCAAAAGAAGATTTAAATGAAAAGCAAATAATTGAGCTTTTAATAAAATTAGGAAAAATATTTAATTATAAAAAGGCTATAGTATATCATTCATATAGTAATTATAAAGAGTTTAAAGATAATTATTACACAAGTTTAGAATCATTTTTATATATTAATCATTATAACAAAACATTATATGAATATCTAAAAACAGGTAAAAAACCTTTTAGTTTTGAACCATTTTATAAATCATCATTAAACGATATTGATATTATTCTTAATAAATATTCATTAAAAAATAAAATAATAGATACTATTGAACATGATTTTTTTGAATATAATACTTTAATTAATCAATATGAAGAATTTAATAACAAAAATTATGATATTTTTAATATCAATGAAAAATTAATTTCATCTGGTGAAATAGATGTAATAGTAGATTTAGAATATGATGATGAATATAATAAAGATGAAAATTTAGAATTAATTTATCGTCAAACTATAAGAAGAGGAATTGAATAATAATTTTAGTATATATTTATATTTAAAATTATAATTTAAATTATTTTCTAATATATTTCAATATGTTAAATCATATATTATTGATTATAATATTTTATCTAATTATTAATCAAATGATTTTAGCTTTTAGTGACGAAAAAGTTAATATTGAACAAGATACAAATTCAGACAATATAATTTATAAAGATAAAAAAGAATCATCTAATTATATTGATAAAAGTAATAATTATAATATAGAAAAAAAAATTCCTTTTGATTTATTTGGGAAACCATATAAAATTGTACCTAATAAATTTATTATGTGGACATTTATTATAGAAAAACCTTGGACACAAATAATATATAATTATGGACATAAATTTCCATTTAAATTTTTTATTAAAATTAAAATACAATCATTAAATGATTATCAAACTTGGAAAGAGATTATTCCTAATTTAGATTTTGATTCAAAAACAGGTGAAGTTATTATACCATCAAAAGATGAAGCAGGTGCGTTAGCTATTGCTAATTTAATTATATCTAACTTTCAAGGTCAATTAAGTATTGAAAATATATTAGAAAAAAATTTAATTCCAATTTCAATTACAAAAGCTCAACAACATGAAATTGTTAAAAATAAACTAAGAGAACAAATTATAGAATTATTACAAGGTAAAACAATAGAGGTAACACAAGAACATTGTAAATCAACAGACTTTAAGAATAATTTTGAACAAGATTTAGCTAATAATGAAAATAATTCTAATATAAAACAAAATTTTAAAAATATTGATCCAGATGCATATGAAGGCATTGAATATACTTATTTATAAATATTAAAAATATAATTGTGTTTAAAAATAATTTAAATATATCATATTATATATATGCCAGTTAAAAAATCTATGAATAATATCTTATTAAAATTAAAAAATACAATTAGACCTAAAAAGTTAGAAGTTATTTTAGAAAATCATGTAGAAGTACCCGTAGAACCATCTGTAGAAGAAGTACCTGTAGAACCATCTGTAGAAGAAGTACCCGTAGAACCATCTGTAGAAGAAGTACCTGTAGAACCATCTGTAGAAGAAGTACCTGTAGAACCATCTGTAGAAGAACCACCAGTAGAACCATCTGTAGAAGAACCACCAGTAGAACCATCTGTAGAAGAACCACCAGTAGAACCATCTGTAGAAGAAGTACCAGTTGAAGTACCAGTTGAAGCACCAGTTGAAGAACCATCTGTAGAAGAACCACCAGTAGAACCATCTGTAGAAGAAGTACCAGTTGAAGTACCAGTTGAACCACCAGTAGAACCATCTGTAGAAGAAGTACCAGTTAAAGTACCAGTTGAAGTACCAGTTGAAGAAACACCAGTTGAAGAAACACCAGTTGAAGAAACACCAGTTGAAGTACCAGTTGAAGTACCAGTTGAAGAAACACCAGTTGAAGAAGCACCAGTTGAAGAAACACCAGTTGAAGTACCAGTTGAAGTACCAGTTGAAGTACCAGTTGAAGAAGCACCAGTTGAAGCATCAGTTGAAGCATCAGTTGAAGCACCAGTTGAAGTACCAGTTGAAGAAACACCAGTTGAAGCACCAGTTGAAGCATCAGTTGAAGCATCAGTTGAAGCATCAGTTGAAGAAGCACCAGTTGAAGCATCAGTTGAAGCACCAGTTGAAGTACCAGTTGAAGAAGCATCAGTTGAAGTACCAGTTGAAGAAACATCAGTTGAAGTACCAGTTAAAGAAACACCAGTTGAAGCACCAGTTGAAGCACCAGTTGAAGAAGCACCAGTTGAAGTACCAGTTGAAGTACCAGTTGAAGAAGCATCAGTTGAAGTACCAGTTGAAGTACCAGTTGAAGTACCAGTTGAAGCACCAGTCGAAGAAGCATCAGTTGAAGTACCAGTTGAAGAAGCACCAGTTGAAGAAGCACCAGTTGAAGCATCCGTTGAAGCACTAGTTGAAGAAGCACATGTAGAACCATCTGTATAAAAAAGTATCAATAAGAAAGAATAAAGATTTAAAAAATATTAAAGTATCTTAAATTTAAATAAAATTATAAAAAAATATATATTAAATAAATTATATATATATATACCAGTTAAAGATTTATATTATCAAAAATATTTAAAATATAAAAATAAATATTTAAATTTACGAAATTTAATAGGTGGTGATATTCCTCCTTATAATGATGATGGTTTATTTAAAAGAGAAAAAAACAATTTAATATATTCAATTTCTTATAATGATACCTCTACTGGTGGATCTGCAAATATAAAATTAATTCAACAGGAATTAAGAGATAATCAAAAAATAACTACTGTTAAAATAGATAATTTAAATCCTTTATATAATTCTTGGAATAATAATTTGTTCACATTAACTTTTATTTATTCTAGCATTCCTACATTTCCTTTACATATAGAGAATTTAATATTTAATGGTAATGATTTATCTGAAGTAGGTATTATTAATCTCGTAGGTATTATTAATCTCATAATTAATATTATAAAAAATTTTAAGAATGTATCAAGTCTTAGCTTTCAATTATGTAAGCTTACTAACGAATCTGCTACAAATTTACTAGAAAAATTAAAAAAGCTAGAAAATAAATTTGAAGAAATCGATTTATCAAATAATGATGAGTTAACTGAAGAAACAATAAAAAAATTTGATGCAATAAAAATTTAATAATTTTATGTGTTTAATTTATACAAGTTAAAAAAAGTAGCAATAATATTAAATAAAATTATAAAATTTTATTTAATATGTATATATATCTAATAGAAAGAAATTAATTTATTTAAGTTTAATAATCAATAAAAAAACATTTATTTTCTGAAAAATAACTTTTATAAGTTTAATTTATTTTTCAGAATTGCTTACTAATATGTACCAATCGTAGTATGAAGAAAGATCATTTTTAGTATCAGATGGATTAGTAATTATATCAATTAGTAATCTATTATTTCTAACTTTTTCTTCAATTTGCTTACGTTCAATAAATTGTTCAGTAATTTCTGTTTTATGTGCCCAAGGGAAAGAATAATAGATATTTCCATCTTGATATCGCATATATGCATCTTTTAGTTTAAATTCTTGTGTTTTAACTTTATCAGCAACAACATTGAATAAAATCTTAGTATCTGATTTAGTTACTTCTTTTAGACATTTCCAAAATTGTTCAGAGTCAAATAGGTGCATAATACTAAAATTAAGCACGATATAATCAAATTTCATATTTTTAATATTAAACCATTTTGAATTTTCAAACCAGTTTTGGCGTAAATCACATGGACTAAGATTAATATGTTCATTTTCATCCATAGTTTGAATATTTTCTAATAGCATTCTTGAATCAATATCTAATCCAATATACATTTTTGGACTATATTTTTTTGTTTCATTTATTAGTTTACCTTTACCACAACCCAAATCTAACCAAGACTTGTTTAGTTCTGGAGATAACTTTTTAATTTGTTCAGAAAAAATATTAGTTTGTTTTTCTAATTCTTTAATATATACCGAGTCTAATTTAATATTTGTCACTTGATAATAAGGCGAAGTCATATTTTCAACCCAATTATTTTTGTAAATTGTTTTAATATAGTTAATAATTCTAAAGTTATTTGGAGTTTTTTTATCAAAACGAATTTCTTTAGCATCATATTTATCATTACCAATTGGATAACACCGATAGATATTTCCTTTTTTAAGTGTATTTGATGAAGTAATAAAAGTAGTATATTTATTATTTTCTTTATCTAACCAATTTTTCCCATCATATAATAAATCGATAGTCATCATATTTTTAGGTTTAATTTTAATTTCACGCATTCCATCAATAGGAGAAATAATTAACCCATCACATGTATAATTGCCTTGATTATTAATAAACTTGGAAAATGGTGAATCTGAATTTATAATTATATCTTGAATAATTTGTTCTTTTAATTTATTAGAACAATCATTAACTAAGAATGATACTTTTGGATACCATTTAATATTATGCTCTTTTGTTTTATCTAAAAAATCATTAAAAATAATACGTTCTTTTTGTAGTAATTCAACAAATTCTTCTAACGTATTAATTGTTTCTAAACTAGTTTTATTTGTCCAAGGATGCATTGAACGGATAATATTATATCTTTCAATAATTGATGTATCAGGTTTATCAATATCAAATACAAAATACAAATCATTAATTTCAATAAATTCTGCTTTAACTCGATTAAAATTTAGTTCATTCCATTCTGGAAAAATATTTGGCGAAAGATTATTAACAAGAATACCATCTGCTTTTTCACGAATTAAAAAAGAATGATAAATATTAAATTCATCTGGTAATAAATGTCGCGGAGGAAGATTTGTAAATTTTTGTTTATTAAGTTGCCAATTATAAGACCCTTTTGACATAATTGGTTTATTTGATGGTTTAAAATTACGTAATTCATCCATAAGTGTAAATATTTTAATTTGATTTCCAATAATTTTTGATTTTCTTTTTTTCTTGCACATTAAGCGAAGATAATGAAGCATAAAGTTTATTTTAATTCCAATACTATTTTTAACAGAAACAAATTTACCTAAACATATTAAAAATATCATATCTTCTTTAATAAAATATAAATTATTATTATTAAAGTGAAGAGCATATTTAAAAAAGTCAAAGTTACATAAAATTTTAATAGCACTTCCACAAATTTTATAATTAAATAACTTTTCTAATGTATCAATTTTAATGTTATCATTATTAAATGAGTAATTAATTGTTATACTTATCATATGTAAAATAGTTTCATAATTTTTAATAAGGTCTTTTTTATCAATAGTTAATTTATTAATATCATATTCTAATCCAAAATTATAATTATTATAAATCATCATAACTAATTGAAGATAAAATTTTTCTTGATCGGTAATTAATTTATTATAAATATATTTGTAATCATCGATAGTTGGTTTTTCTTTATAATGATAAGAATGAATAGTTAATATTGTACTAATACTAAGTGGTTTACAATAATAATATTTGAATAGTTCTTTTTTAATACAAAAATTATAACCAGTATCATAGTAAAGCATCTTATTAAAATATGGTTTTAAGTTGCAATTTTCAGAAAGAATTCTTAATTTTTTTAATTTATATTTTGGTAAAATACTCGAAGTTAATAGATTAGATAATAGTTGTTCAATAATATAATCTTTGTGAAGTAACATTGAATTATTTTCTTTAATTTTTTCTAAAAACCATTTATATAATCTATTATCTGCATTCTTAATACTAAGTGAAATAATATATTCATATTCGTCTTTAAAAACATCAATTTTAAAAAAGTCTATCCAAAATAGGAAAACTGGAAATACTCCTTTTAGTGATGAAATACTTAAAATATCTTTTTTTAAAAGCTCATCTTCAATAAAGAGAATATTTTTGATATTTTTTAAAAATAAATGTCCATCTCTAATTACAGATAATAAATATAAAAAATATTTTATATTTTCTTTGAATATTTTATTTTTATCTTTATATAATAAAATATTATTAATTAATAAAGTTACTAAATTACTGAAATAAGATAATTTAAAATTTTTATCTGACTCTTGATGACCTTGTGTCATATAAATTATTTTTGAAATTGCTTCTAAAAATAATACATAATAGAATAAATTTAAATTTAATAATTTATTAAAATCATAATTATTAATTTCTTTAGATTTATAAAGTTCCATTATTTTATCAATCTCGTAATTTATGTTTATCTCATTGGATACTTTTTTTGTCTTAGACATGTTATTAAATAGTTATAAACTATAATTATTATATTATAATATTTCAATTTTTTTATAGGTTACTATAATTATATGAATATTACAAAAAAATATAAAAAGTATAAAATTAAACTTACCAATGAAACAATTGATGATTATTGTATTCCAAATAAATTTAAACTACAACCACAACAGGAATTTTTAGCAGAATATTTTGCATCAACAGATGCACCACCTGGTATGTTAGTATTTCATCAAATAGGTGCCGGTAAAACGTGTGCGGCAATTTCAGTTGCCGAAAAACTTAAGAATAAATTAAAAATTATAATAGTTGTTCCTGCATCATTAATAGGTAATTTTATGGATGAATTAAGATCACCATGTTCAAATTATAATTATATAACACAATCTGAACAAAAAAAACTATCGACATTAAATATGGATGACCCTGAATATTACGAAATAATAAAAAAATCAGAAAAAAAAATAAAAAAAGTTTATACAATATATTCTTATCATAAATTTGTAGAACTTGCACAAAATAATAAAATAAAATTAAAAAATACTTTATTAATAATTGATGAAATTCAAAATATGGTTTCATTAACCGGAATATTTTACCAAACATTGAAAGATTTAATAGATAATTCTGATAATAGTTTGAGAATTTTAATTTTATCAGCAACACCTATGTTTGACCGTCCAAATGAAATAGGATTAACATTAAACTTATTAAAACCAAAAATTAAATTTCCAACTGGTTGTGATTTTAATGAAGAATTTTTAGTAAAAACAGGACTAAATTATAATGTTATAAATATGCCAAATTTTATTAACTTGAGTAAAGGTTTAGTTTCATATTATCGAGGTGCACCACCATATACTTATCCTAAACAAATATTTAAGGTTGTAAAATGTCAAATGTCTGATTTTCAATTTAAATCATATTTAACAGCTTTATCTTCAGATGGAGATTATATAAAGGGTGCATTTAAAAATGTTGATATTTTAAATCTTCCACTTAACTTTTCATTAGGTCCACGAATGGTATCAAATATCGCATTTCCAAATAAATCTATTGGTGAAATAGGATTTAATGATTTTAAAGATAAACATTTAATGTTTCAAAATATTAGTAAGTTTTCTATAAAATTTTATAAAATATTAAAAAAAATAAAAAAATCTGAAGGGCCTACTTTTGTATATTCAAATTTTAAAGAGTTTGGAGGATTACGGTCATTTATTAAATTTATTGAATATCAAGGATATAAAAATTATAAAATTCATGGAGAAGGTCCAAATAGATTTTCACTTTGGACTGGTGATGAATCTCAACGTATGAAAGAAGAAATTAAAAAGATTTTTAATAAAAAAGAAAATAAAGATGGTTCTAAAATTAAAATTATATTAGGTTCTCCTTCTGTCAAAGAAGGTGTTTCTTTTAAAAGAGTAAGACAAGTACATATTTTAGAACCATATTGGAATATGTCTAGAATATTACAAATTATTGGTAGAGCTATTAGATTTTGTTCTCATAGTGATATTAATAAAGTTAATAGAAATGTTGAAGTATTTCTATATTTAGCAACACATAAAGGAGAAGAAACCATAGATCAGCATCTTTGGAAAATAGCTAAAGAAAAACATAAAATTATAGAAATATTTGAAACAGGATTAAAAGAAAACGCTATTGATTGTGAATTATTTTACAATCGAAATGTTTATAAAACGGATGAATATAAATTAAAATGTTTAACTTAAATAAAATATTAATTTCCATTTAATTGAAATATACATTTTTTATTATTTTCTAATAAAAAGATTGTAATAAATTTTTTAAGTGAATCAATACTTACATTTATTAAGTTATCAGTTAATATTTGTTTTCTATTAAATAAATATTTTCTACTAATAATTTCATTAAAAAATTTATTAAAAATATCTGATAAACTATTTTCTTTTTCATTTAAATAATTCTTAGCTGATATTTTCCATTCATCTAAATTAATTTCATTAATAATATTTAATATATTAATATTAAAATTATTTATTTCAGTTAATAATAATTCACAATTTTTATCAGATTGTACTTTTTGAACTATATAATAATTATTACCATAATTTAATAAAGAAAATTTAACTAAATATCCAAGTTGTTTTTTTGTTCTTAATTCTTCAAAAAAAGGTTGTTCTAAAATTAAATAAGTTATAAAAGTATGAATCCATTTATTTGGTTCAAAATTACCTAATTCATAAGTAATAGTAACACAATTACTTTTTTCTTCTTTATTTGGATGAGATAAAGTTATATCTTTTGGTAATTCAATTTTAGTAAAATTATATTGAGGTAATAAAATACCTTTTTCAATTAATTGTATATTTTCTGGTAATTCGTAATTATGAATTGCTCCACAAAATAAAACAGATATTGGTGTATTATCAAATAATGTTGATATAAAATCAAGTAATTCTTTTTTATTAATTTTTTCTATTTCATTAATTAAAGTTTCAATTAAATAATCATTCTCAATTGATTCAGAACTCATATAATAAGATGAATAGTCCCAAGGATTAGAATTATTAACATTTAAATAATTTTCTTTTAATAATATAATATGAGACTCTATAATTTTATTAGGTATTACTGGTGATTTAATTAATTGTAAAGTTTTATCAATAAATTGATTTAATTTAATAGGATCATTTAAACAAGAATAATTTATTGTAATACTATTATAAATATTATTCATAGATAAGAAAATATCAAATTGAAGCATATATATATTATATAATTCTTGATTTAAATAAAATGTTAAACATTCTATAGCCAATACTGTATAAATATAAGATTTTGGTGTATCAAAATATTTTGGATTATTAAAAATTAAAGCCCCTTTAATAATATCTTCATTAAATTTAGTTACACCAGAAAACCAAAATCGATTTTTTATAAAAATAGGTGTTTCTAGATTTTCACATAATTTTAAATTTTTTTGAATTTTAAAATCTAAAAACGGATTATCAATATTAAATTCTAAATTAAATGGTATTTCTGGAGAATATATATTCGTTATTTCTCCATATACAGTTCCGTAATTTTCATCAATAATTTTATTAATTATTTTACTATCTTGTGAAATTAATAATTTAATACATTTGCTAAATTGTTGTTTTATAGTATTATTAATTTTTAAAGATATATTTGGAATTAACATAGGTCCAGATAGTAATTCATTTAAATTATATTTATGCATATTGATTGCAAGTATATGTGATTTTATAAGTGAATTCATTTTATCAGAATTATCAAAAATTATTTGAAATATTTTTCTATAATATTCTATAATTTTAGTTAAATCTTTTGAAAAAATATTATTAATTGTATAATTAACATATCCATCTATTAAATTTAATTTAGTTAATCCTAATTTTGTTAAATTAATAGTTAAAATAAAAAGACCAACTTCTTCTTCAATATTTATATAACTATAGTCACATAATCCATTAACCTTTAAAAAATTACTTAACGAATTTTTATTAAACATATTTAATAACTCAAAAATTATTTTATAAATTTTATTTGTTTCAGCAAATCCTGGATTAATTTCCCATATATATTTAACTATTTGAATATCAGATAAAGGTATCATCTGGAATGTTTTTCCAAAATTATCATATATCGGTTTTTGAATAGTTATTTCTTTTTTTAATTTAAATGGAATATTACCAAAAGTTGATTTTAAAAGTTTTTTTTGATTTTTAATATCAATATTTGAAATAATACATACACATATATTTTCTGAAACATAAAATTGATTATAAAATTTAATCATTGCTTCTCTAATAGTTTTATTATTCATAGTTTTATTAGAACCAGTAGCAAAAGTATTCCATTTATTATCTTTATTTGCTAAATTTTTAATTATTTGATATTCTCTCCAACTATCTTCATTTATATTTTTTTGATGTTCTGAATTTACTGCATTTATTTCACGTTGTACTGCATCTTCATTAAATAAAGGATCAATAAAAAATCTAGAAAAAATATCCATTATATGTTCTATTCCATCATTAAAAACAGAAAAATAATATACTGTTTCAAACATATCAGTCCAAGCATTAGAAAAACCACCGTATTTTTTAATATTATTATTAAAGTATTTTTCATCTGGATATTTTTTAGAACCTAAAAATAACATGTGTTCTAAAAAATGAGCTAAACCTTGATATTCTTTAGGATTTGAATAAGAACCTATATTTACGGAAACTGTAATCGTTGTTTTATCAATATCTTTATCATATACACAAACTGTTTTTATACCATTTTTAAGTATTTCTGTATCAAAAAGTCTAGTTTCATTTTTAGGAATAA
>Ga0214921_10003396_pt1 | contig 24417 bp, 24 predicted proteins | sample LL1505_MetaG_FD_177992 | JGI IMG/M metagenome (GOLD analysis project Ga0214921, IMG submission 177992) | Freshwater microbial communities from Lake Lanier, Atlanta, Georgia, United States - LL-1505 | ecosystem: Environmental > Aquatic > Freshwater > Lake | place: USA: Georgia | collected...
TTCAGCACGGGTGCGGTGATGCGCTGGTACATGGCCAAAATTTCGTCCACATGGAACAAATTGGCGTTGGTCACTTTGTGGGCGGCGTGACCCAAAATTTCCCACTCGCCTTGGGCGTTGGCTTGGGCCCAATGCTGCGCCAACCACTCGGCTTTGTCGGTGGGCAAACGCGGGTTGGTTTTCATCAGGCGTTGCGCCACCGCGCTGGCACTGGGGTAGGTGCGCAAGGACTTTTCGCCTTGGCGCAAGGCCTTCATCTCGTCCATCCATTGGGCGTAGCGGGTGGGGGCTTGCTCGGGTTTGGTGGCGGCCAGTCCAAAACCTTCCAAATTGATGAGGCGGCGAATGCGGGTGGGGCGGATGCCTGCGTATTGCATGACCACATTGCCGCCCATGCTGTGACCCAGCAGGTCGATCGGCCCCTCGGGCTGAAAGTGGTCGATCAAGGCGTCGAGGTCGGCCAAGTAGTCGGGGAACCAAAAGTTGTCTACCTCGCCGGGGTGGGTCAGGCCATAGCCGCGCCAGTCTGGCGAGATGATGTGGCGGTCGTCTTTCAGCGCATCGATGACGAACTGGAACGAGGCGCTGACATCCATCCAGCCATGCACCATGAAAAGTGGCAAAACACCAGTTTGGGGCGTTCCCCATTCGCGGACGTGGTAACTCAGGTGGCGCAGCGGGACAAAGCTGCTGCGCGAGGGGCGTTGGACTTGGTACATTGCGCTGATCATAAGGACGTCTTGCATGCTCCCCCGTCACCCTTTGGACAACCACGCATCAATGTTGGCGCAATTTCGCTGGCAGGTGCCCCGCCCATTCAACATCGCCGAGGTGTGTGTCAGGCGTTGGGCCCGGCATTCCCTCACTGCGAACCAGCTGGCCGTCATCACACACCGTGCGGATGCACCCGCTGATCAACACAGTTTTGCCCAGATTCAAGCCGCTGCCGATGCCTTGAGCCAAGTGCTCGCGGCCCAAGGTGTGCAAGCAGGCGACCGCGTGGCCGTGGTCTTGCCCCAGCGCTTCGAGACCGTGGTGGCTTACATGGCGATTTGGCAAATGGGCGCGGTGGTCATGCCCTTGTCGCAACTGTTTGGCCCTGAGGCGCTGCAATACCGTTTGCAAGACTCAGGCGCGGTGCTGGCCATCGTGGATCAGGTGTCTTCCTCTGTTGTGGCCGAATTGAAAAGCAGTTCTCCCGCATTGCGTGTTTGCATTGGCGTGGATGCAGGCTGCGGCGAGCTGACTTTTGATGCAACAACCTATCAGGCCCATGGGTCGACCGAGGCATGGCTGCTTCATCCCAGTGTGGCCTGCGACCCAGCTGTCTTGATTTACACCAGCGGCACCACCGGCCCTCCCAAAGGCGCCTTGATTCCGCACCAAGCCTTGATCGGCAACCTGACCGGCTTTGTTTGCAGCCAAAACTGGTTTGGTTTTGCGCCCAACGGCCCCGGCGTGCAAGACGGTGAGCTGCCCTCGGGCAGCCATGCGGTGATGTGGTCACCGGCCGACTGGACTTGGACCGGTGGCCTGATGGATGCCTTGTTGCCCAGCTTGTATTTCGGGCGGCCTATCGTGGCGTGGGCAGGGCGTTTTTCGGCGGATTTGGCGTTTGGTTTGATGCAGCAACACCGCGTGACCCACACGTTTTTGTTCCCCACGGCTTTGAAGGCCATGATGAAGGCTTATCCCCACCCCAGCAGCCAGTTTCAACTGGATTTGCAAGCCATCATGAGCGCGGGTGAGGCGGTGGGCGACGCGGTCTTCGCCTATTGCCAAGCCGAGTTGGGCGTGACCGTGAACGAGATGTTCGGTCAGACCGAGATCAATTACATCGTGGGTAACTGCGCCATGAATGGCGACACCGCCGATGGCGTGGGCTGGCCGGCCAAACCCGGCAGCATGGGCCGCGCCTACCCCGGCCACCGCGTGGCGGTGATCGATGAAGAGGGCCAAGAATGCCCTGTGGGTGTGCCCGGTGACGTGGCATTGCACCGCTTCGACATGCACGGCGACCCCGACCCGATTTTCTTTTTGGGCTATTGGAACCAAGCTGAGGCGACAGCCAGCAAGTACACCGGCGATTGGTGCCGTACGGGTGACCTCGCCACCCGCGATGCTGAGGGCTACCTTTGGTACCAAGGCCGCGCTGATGATGTGTTCAAGGCGGCGGGTTACCGCATCGGCCCCAGCGAGATTGAAAACTGCTTGGTCAAGCATCCGGCTGTGGCCAATGCCGCTGTGGTGCCCAAACCCGACCGGGAACGCGGCAACCTGGTGAAAGCCTATGTGGTGCTGTCTGCGGGCTTTGCGCCCTCCGACGCTTTGGTGCTTGAGTTGCAAGACCATGTGCGGGGCCTGCTGGCGCCTTATGAATACCCCAAAGACATCGAGTTCATCGACGCCTTGCCCATGACCACCACGGGGAAGGTTCAGCGGCGGGTGCTCAGGTTGCAGGAAGAGGAGCGGGCCAGCCAACTCAGACTCTGAGCGCGGGCAATCCCACGCCTGTCGCCTCAAACCCACCATCCACCGCCACCACCTGGCCGGTGAGGTAGCTGGCTTCCTCGGACGCCAAAAAAACAATCACACGGCCAATCTCGGCTTCGCTGCCGTAACGGTTGAGCGGGATGGCGTCGTGGTAAGCGCTGATGATTTCGGGGCTGTGTACCGCCATGGCGAGCTTGGTTCTCACCGGGCCGGGAGCCACACAGTTGACCCGAATGCCATATTCCCCCAACTCCACCGCTTGTTGTTTGCTCAAGTGAATCACCGCGGCTTTGGACGTTCCATAGGCCACCCGCAAGGTGGAAGCACGCAGCCCAGAGATGGAGGCGATGTTGACGATGGCGCCACGGCTTTCCCGCAGGGCGGGGATGACCGCTTGCGAGCATAAAAACACGCCATCCAGGTTGGTGCGCATCACGGCTTGCCAGCGGGCGAAGTTGGTTTCTTCCATCGGACCGAAGTCGGCCACCCCCGCGTTGTTCACCAGCGCGTCAATGCGCCCCGACCAGCCGAGCACGGTTTGCACCATGGCGGCCACTTGGTGCTCGTCAGACACATCGCAGTCCACGGGCAGCACTTGTTGCAGGCCATTGGCGGCGCGGTGCAGTTCTTCACTGTCGCGGTCCACCATGGCGACTTGGTAGCCCTTGGCCAAAAAAAGTTGGGTGGTGGCCAAACCGATGCCGCGAGCAGCGCCGGTGACGATGGCAGTGGGGGTGATCTGTATATTCATGGCTGCATTCTCAGCCATCTTCACCCCACGTAAACTCCGCCCCATGAACAAACTTGACCTCACCCCGGTTCGCTTGGGTCAAAGCGATCTGCACGTCACCCCCATTTGTTTGGGCACCATGACCTTCGGTCAACAGGTGGACGAAGCCACCAGCCACACCATCATGGACCACAGCATCGAACGTGGCGTCAATTTCTTCGACACCGCCGAGATGTACGCGGTGCCGCCCACGGCCGACACCTACGGATTCACTGAGACCTATATTGGCAACTGGTTGTCCAAGCGCCCCGGTATGCGCCAAAAAATCGTGCTGGCCACCAAAGTGGCCGGACCCTCACGCGGCATGCCTTGGGTGCGTGCTGGCGAGGGCATGACCGCTGCCGACATTTTGGCTTCTTGTGACGCCAGTTTGAAGCGCCTGAAAACCGACGTCATCGACCTCTATCAAATCCATTGGCCCGAGCGCCATGTGCCCATCTTTGGCGCGATGTACTACGACCCCTCCAAAGAAAAGTCTGTCACACCCATCCACGAGCAATTGGAAGCCATGAGCCAGTTGGTGAAAGCCGGCAAGGTGCGCTACATCGGTTTGTCCAATGAAACTTCCTATGGTGTGCACGAGTTTGTGCGTTTGGCCGAACAACACAAGCTGCCCCGCGTGGCCTCGGTGCAAAACGTCTACTGTTTGATTAACCGCATTTTGGACAACGGCTTGGACGAGACCCTGCACCGCTTGGATGTGTCTTTGCTGGCGTATTCACCCTTGGGCTTTGGCTTGCTCACAGGAAAATACGACACCTCCGGCATCACCGGTGACAACGCCCCCAAGGAAGCCCGCATCAGCAAATACGAGAGCATGCGCAAACAGCGCTGGGGTCGCCCAGAAGCACTGGAGACGGCCCGTCGCTACAACACCTTGGCACAAGCCAACGGCATGACGCCCACCCAAATGGCCTTGGCTTTTTGTTACACCAATTGGCGTGTGGCCAGCACCATCATTGGCGTGACCTCAGTGGCGCAACTCGATGACGACTTGAATGCCTGGGGCACCAAGCTGTCGCCCGATGTGTTGGAGGCGATTGACGCGATTCGCTGGGAAATGCGCGACCCAGCGATTTAAGCCATGACTTTTGCTTTGGAACTGATGCCCCCCTTGGGGGCCACCTTGCTGGCCTACCTGATAGGTTCTTTATCGTTTGCCGTTGTGGTCAGTCGCTTCATGGGCTTGGCTGATCCGCGTACCTATGGCAGCAACAACCCCGGCGCGACCAATGTGCTGCGCTCGGGCAACAAGGTGGCGGCCTTGCTTACCCTGTTGCTCGATGGCGTTAAAGGATGGCTGCCGGTTTGGTGGGTGGTGCACTTCGGCGTGGCTTACGGCTTGGGCGAGGGAACCGTTGCCATGGTGGCCTTGGCGGCGTTTGTCGGGCATGTGTGGCCGGTGTTTTTCCGCTTTAAAGGCGGCAAAGGTGTGGCCACTGCGGCGGGTGTGTTGACAGGCATTGAGCCTTTTTTGGGTTTGGCGACCTTGGCCACTTGGCTGATCGTGGCGTATTTTTCGCGCTATTCCTCATTAGCCGCCTTGGCCAGTGCTTTGTTTGCACCCGCTTACTATTTTTTGGGCCACCGCGTCGCTTGGTATGTGGATAACCGAATTTTGCTGGCGGTGGCGGTGATGAGTGCGGTGCTGATCTGGCGGCACCAAGCCAATATCGGCAAACTGATGCGCGGCGAGGAAAGCCGCATCGGCGACAAGAAATCGGGGTCAGATCCCAATTAGTCGCGGAAGTTATCGAAGCTCAGCGGCAAATCGGGAATATCTTTGCGAATCAAGGCCATGGCGGCTTGCAGATCGTCGCGCTTGGCGCCGGTCACCCGTACCGATTCGCCTTGGATGGCGGCCTGTACTTTGAGCTTGCTGTCTTTGATGATGCGCTGAATCTTTTTGGCGTCTTCGCTGGCGATGCCGTTGCGCACCTTCACCACTTGTTTGACCTTGTCGCCGCCCATTTTTTGCACATCGCCTTTGTCAAGAAAACGCACATCCACATTGCGCTTGGCCAATTTGTTGCGCAAGATGTCGTCTATTTGCTGTAACTGAAAGTCGCTGTCACCAATCAGGGTGATGTCTTTTTCTTTGAGTTCGATGGCTGCAGAGGTGCCTTTGAAATCGAAACGTGTGCCAATTTCCTTGGCGGTGTTGTCGACAGCATTTTTCACTTCCACCAAGTCGGCTTCGCAAACAGTATCAAAAGAGGGCATGGGGCTTACTTCAGGAGTTCTCGGTGCGACAATTCTCACATGATTATCGAGACCAACGTCCCCCTGCAGCCGCACAACAGCTTTGGCATTGCTGCCCGCGCCGAACGCTTGCTGCGCCTGCGCACCATGGACGATGTCCAAGCATTGCTCGCCGATCCCTTGCGCCTAGAGCCCCATTTCGTCTTGGGCGGCGGCAGCAACATCGTCATCACCGGTGACGTTAAGCGCTTGGTCATCAAGGTCGAATTGATGGGCAAGCAGCTGGTGTCTGAAGACGACAAAGCCTGGGTCATTCAAGCCGCTGCGGGCGAAGACTGGCACGACTTTGTGGCTTGGACCTTAGAGCAAGGCTGGCCTGGCTTGGAAAACTTGGCCCTGATTCCGGGCATGGTGGGTGCCTCTCCGGTGCAAAACATCGGCGCTTATGGGGTGGAGTTGCAAGACCGTTTTGAGTCCTTGGATGCGGTGGATTTGCTGACCGGCCAACATTTCACCTTGGATGCAGCGCAGTGCGCTTTCGGCTACCGAGACTCGGTGTTCAAACACGCCGCTGCTGACAGCCGTGATTTAGGGCTGTTGGGTCGAGCCCTCATCACCCAAGTGCGGTTTCGCTTGCCCAAAAAATGGAAGGCCGAGATCAGCTACGCCGATTTGGAAAAAAAGCAGGCCCAAAAAGGCGTTGCCCAACCCACCGCGCAGCAGGTATTCGATTGGGTCTGCGAGATACGCCGCGCCAAGTTGCCAGACCCTGCGGTGATTGGCAATGCAGGCAGTTTCTTCAAAAATCCCACGGTCACTGCAGAGCAATGCCAAGACATCATTGCTCGTGAGCCGCGCTTGGTGCATTACCAATTGGCCGATGGCCGCTTCAAGTTGGCAGCCGCTTGGTTGATCGACGCCTGCGGCTGGCGCGGCAAATCGGTGGGCAATGCGGCGGTCTATGAAAAACAAGCTTTGGTGATCGTCAACAAGGGCGGCTTGAACCAACCCTGCACCGGCGGTGAGGTGGTGACCTTGGCGCAAGCGATACAAACCAGTGTGTACGAACGCTTTGGCATACGCCTTGAACATGAGCCTGTGGTGGTATGAAAAAAACCTGTCTTCTCTTGATGTTGCTGTGTGGCTTGTTCAGCTCGCAGGCGAGGGCGCAAAACTACCCGAGCAAACCCATTCGCTTGGTCGTGCCGTTTGCTGCAGGCGGCACCACCGATTTGATGGCTCGCATCGTTGCCGAACCCTTGGGCAAATTGCTCGGGCAAACCGTGGTGGTGGACAACAAAGCGGGTGGGGGTGGTGTCAATGGTGCGGCAGAGGTCGCCCGTGCTGCGCCAGACGGCTACACCTTGGGTCTGGCCACAGCGTCCAGCAACGCGACCAACCCAGCCATCAACCCCAAAGTTCCTTACGACTTGAAAGATTTTTCACCTATCACCAATATGGCGGCCACGCCCAATGTGTTGGCAGTCAACCCCGCTTTCCCAGCCAAAGACTTTGCAGGATTCTTGGCTGAGTTGCGCCGCAAACCCGGCCATTACGACTACGCATCGTCGGGGACAGGTGGTATTGGGCATTTGCAAATGGAGTTGTTCAAAAACCTGACCCAAACCTTCATCGTGCATATCCCCTACAGCGGTGGCGGCCCAGCGTTGCGCGACACCGTGGGTGGGCAGGTGATGGTCATTTTTGACAACCTGCCTTCGGCCTTACCGCACATCAAAGACAAGCGACTCATCGCCATGGCCGTGGCTGCGCCCGAGCGAGTCGCCGATCTACCCAACATTCCCACCTTCAAGGAACTGGGCTTGGAACCTGTTAACCGGCCAGCTTTTTACGGTATTTACGGCCCCAAGGGCATGCCCAAAGACCTGGTACAAAAGCTCAACGCCGCGCTGCTCAAAGTCTTACAAGACCCCGCTGTGGTCAAGCGCATGGAGGCCACAGGCTCCAAGGTGATTGGCAACACCCCAGAGCAATTTGCCCAGCAGCTGAAAGCCGAGTTTGAGGTGTACAAAAAGGTGGTCGATGCGCAAAAGCTCAAGCTCGACTGAGCAGCACCCTTTGGTGAATGCGTTTATCCAAGCCTTGTGGCTGGAGGATGGTTTGTCCCCCAATACCTTGGCCGCTTACCGACGTGATATGCAAGGGTTTTCACAGTGGCTAGCGGCCCAAGACTTGCATCTGGACAATGCAGGTGAAAACGATGTGCAATCGTATTTTGCAGACCGGTTTGACCAAACCCGTGCCAGCACTGCCAACCGCCGCTTGACGGTATTGCGGCGTTTTTACCAATGGGCTTTGCGCGAAAAACACATTACCACCGACCCCGCTTTGAAGTTGTTGACGGCACGGCAAGCGCCGCGTTTGCCCAAAACTTTGGGCGAAGCGCAGGTCGAAGCGCTGCTGGCCGCGCCCAACACCGAAACCCCTTTGGGCTTGCGCGACCGCGCCATGCTGGAGTTGCTCTATGCCAGCGGCTTACGAGTGAGTGAGTTGGTCGGTCTGCCCATGCTGTCGCTGAATCTGCGCGAAGGCGTACTGCGCATCACCGGCAAAGGCAATAAAGAGCGTTTGGTGCCGTTTGGCGAAGAGGCAGCGGACAGCTTGCAGCAGTATTTAAGCCAAGCTCGCCCCGTGTTGCTGGGCAAACAACATTCGCCTGCAGTGTTTGTGACCCAGCAAGGTGCGGCCATGTCGCGGGTGATGTTTTGGAAGCTGGTCAAAAAATACGCGCTTTTGGCAGATGTCCATGTGCCGCTGTCGCCCCACACCTTGCGCCATGCGTTTGCCACGCATTTGCTCAACCATGGTGCAGATTTACGCGCAGTGCAAATGCTTTTAGGGCATTCGGATATTTCCACCACCACCATCTATACCCATGTGGCCAGAGAGCGACTCAAAGCGCTTCACGCCCAACACCACCCGCGTGCTTAGGTGAGCGTGGTTTCTGTCAGGCGTTGCGACATCAACCAATCAATTTCCTCCTGGGTAAACCCCGCTGCCAGGCGTGCAGAGGTATTGAAGGGAGGCTTTAAGCGGGGCGCTGCATGGCGCTGTACCAGCAAAGGGTAGTGCATCAGTGGGTCCAAGCCTTGCTCGGCGCTAAGGTACCTGAACCAGTGGTTGCCAATCGCCACATGACCTACCTCGTCGCGCAATATCGTCTCCAGTACTGGCTGAAATGCTTTCGCGTGGGGCGACGCAGACAGTAACAGTTTGGCCTGAATCAGGGGCGTGGCGTCCAACCCTCGGGCTTCCAAGGTGCGAGGGACCAAAGCCATGCGGGCCAGCACATCGTCTGCAGTTTTCTCGCACATAGACCATAAGCCATCGTGGGCGGCAAAGTCGCCATAAGCGTGGCCCATATCGCCCAGCAAGGTGTGCAGTAATTCAAAGTGGGTGGATTCTTCATACGCCACGCGCAGCCAGTCTTGGTAATAGGCTGGGGGTAAGCCAGAGAAGCGCCACACCGCGTCCAGCGCCAAATTGATGGCATTGAATTCAATATGGCACACCGAATGCACCAAGGCGGCCAAACCTTTGTCGGTGTGGACAGAGCGCTGCGGCACATGCTGGGGGTTTTCAAGCAAGGGTTTTGCTGGCCTGCCCGGAGCCTTGTGTTCCGGGTCTTGCAGCCTGGCTTGAATATCCAAAGAAAGACGCTGCCGCTCCCGCCAAAGCTGTTGCACCGCCTGTACTTTCTCAGTGGCTTGGGTTTCACACAATGCCCGATAGGCGGCTTCTCGTAATTCCATCCCTACAATTGTAGAAACCTCAATGAACGGCAAACCCATGGCTATTTACCAACTCGACGACCATATTCCCCAGATTGATCCCAGCGCTTGGGTAGCGGACTCTGCCCAAGTGATGGGAGCCATCACCTTGGAGGCCAAAACCAGCGTGTGGTTTGGCGCGGTGTTGCGTGGCGACACCGAGACCATCCATATTGGCGAGGGTAGCAATGTTCAAGATTTGGCCGTCATCCATGCCGACAACGGCTTGCCCGTGGTGGTGGGCAAAAACGTCACCGTGGGTCACCAAGTCATGCTGCATGGTTGCACCATAGGCGACGAGAGCCTGATTGGCATTGCGGCCGTGGTGTTGAATGGCGCTCGCATTGGTCGCCATTGCGTGGTGGGTGCCGGCTCGGTGGTCACCGAGGGCAAATCGTTCCCTGACGGCAGCCTGATCATGGGTACCCCCGCCAAAGTGGTGCGAGAACTCACGCCCGAGCAAATTGAAGGCTTGCGCATGAGTGCCAAGCACTACACCCAAAACGCAACGCGTTTCAAGAATGGCTTGAAAAAAATCGCATGAGTGAATTGCATAAATTTTTGTTTGAAGGACTGCCTGTTCGCGGTGTGTTGGTGCGATTGACCGACAGTTGGCAAACCGTCTTGGCCAAGCGTGCAGCCAATCAGGAAACCGGTGCATACCCTCCAGCCGTGAGGGCCTTGTTGGGCGAGATGACGGCTGCTGCCGTACTAATGCAAGCCAATATCAAGTTCAACGGCGCTTTGGTCTTGCAGATGATGGGCGAGGGCCCTTTGAAGCTGGCCGTGGTTGAGGTGCAATCTGATATGCGCTTTCGCTCTACCGCCAAAACCATCGGTGAGGTCACTGAGGGCATGGGACTGGCTCATATGGCCAATCAGCGCAACCTCGGGCGCTGCGCCATCACCCTAGACCCTTTGGGACGCCGCCCCGGTCAGCAGCCCTACCAAGGCGTGGTGCCTTTGTACGACGACCAGCGCGAACCCTTGAGCCGCTTTAGCGATGTGTTGGCGCATTACATGTTGCAAAGCGAGCAGCTTGACACCACCTTGGTCTTGGCTGCCAATGACGATATCGCGGCTGGCTTGTTGATTCAGCGTCTGCCCATGCATGGCGCAGCCAATTTGGCAGGCAAAGAAAGCATGGCGGATGAAGCCGAGATTGGTCGCAATGAAGACTTCAACCGCATAGCCATTCTGGCGCAAAGCCTCACTAGCGAAGAATTGCTGACGCTCTCCACCGACAAAATCCTGCACCGCTTGTTTTGGCAAGAAACCATTCGCCGCTTTGAGCCGGCATTGGCAGATGAAGCGCCACGGTTTTCTTGTTCTTGCAACCGCGACCGTGTCAGCAATATGCTGCTCGGCTTGGGCCAAGAAGAGGCCAACAGTATCTTGGCAGAACGCCCTTTGATAGAGGTCGGATGCGACTTTTGTGGCCAGCAATACCGCTACGACGCGGTGGATGCAGCCCAATTGTTTGCCCAGCAGACGACTATTCAACCCCCAGGCTCATCGGCCTTGCAATAAGCCCGAAAAAAGCCGCTGCTCGCAATCGGAGTCGCTGCAGGTTTCGCACACGCCTTGCCAACGCACGGGCAGGGCCTGTCTGCCCAAGCCTTGCGGTGCTGAAGCAGCCTGCGTCGTCATGGCGAAGCCCGAAGGGCTAGAGCCATCTGGCGGCATTATCGCCAGCAAGCATTGCGACACCAATGCCTCTCCGTTACCGTGAATGACTTGGAACGATAAACCCTGGGCCAACAGCATGGCTCGCCACGCTTGGGCGTTGGTGGTGTCTTCAGGATTGACGCACAACAAGATGCGTGAAGACACAGAGGGCGGTGTCCAAACTGGCTCGTTCTGGGGGGGATGATGCGGTATGTGCAGCGTCCAGTTTGGCGCAAACTGCTTTAAAGCTGGCCCAAGCGCCGCAGCCAACTGTTGCAGGCGATGCGGTGAAAGCCCAAGCAAAACAATGTCCACGCTAGCCTTATTTGGCGATTTGGACAAAGATTTCGTTGGGTTTGACCATGCCAATTTCAGAGCGAGCACGCTCTTCCACCATCTCCATGCCGTCGCGCAAGTCGCGCAGCTCGGCACGCATACGCTCGAGCTTCAGCTCGGCTTGGGTGTTAAGCGCTAGCTGTGTTTGGTATTGCTGACGAAGACGCCATACATCGGGAATGCTGCCACGCCCAAACCACAGCTGCAGCTGGAAAATCACCAATAGCGTGAGCAGAATGAGGGGAACAGGACGACGCATGGGTACAACTTCGGGTCGGTTTCAGTGGCGCAGATTGTAGAAGGCTGAGCGGCCAGGGTAGGTGGCGATGCTACCGAGGTCTTCCTCGATGCGCAATAACTGGTTGTATTTGGCCAAACGGTCAGAGCGGCTGAGTGAGCCGGTTTTGATTTGACCCGCATTGGTGCCGACAGCAATATCGGCGATGGTGGAGTCTTCGGTCTCGCCCGAGCGGTGGCTGATGACCGCGGTGTAGCCTGCACGTTTGGCCATTTCAATGGCGGCAAATGTCTCAGTCAAGGTACCAATTTGGTTGATCTTGATGAGGATGGAGTTGGCTATTTCCTTGTCAATGCCTTCTTGCAAAATTTTGGTGTTGGTGACAAACAAATCGTCGCCTACCAGTTGCACTTTTTTGTTCAGGCGTTCGCTTAAATGCTTCCAGCCATCCCAGTCACCCTCGGCCATGCCGTCTTCGATGCTGAGGATAGGGTATTTGTCCACCCACTTGGCCAACATATCGGTCCACTGTCCTGCGTCAAGTACCAAGCCTTCGCCTTCCAAATGGTATTTGCCGTCTTTGTAAAACTCGCTGGCAGCGCAATCGAGGCCAAGCACGATTTGCTCGCCTGCGGTAAAGCCTGCTTTGTCGATGGCGTCCAAGATCATTTGAATCGCCGCTTCGTGGCCAGGCACATTGGGCGCAAAACCACCTTCGTCGCCCACGGCAATGCTCATGCCTTTGTCGCTCATGATTTTTTTCAAGGCATGAAAGACTTCAGCACCGTAGCGCAAGGCTTCGCGAAAATTGGGCGCACCCACGGGGATGATCATCAACTCTTGCAGGTCGAGGTTGTTGTTGGCGTGAGCCCCGCCATTGACCACGTTCATCATGGGAACGGGCATTTGCATGCGACCCATGCCGCCGAAATAGCGGTACAAGGGCAGGCCAGACTCTTCGGCTGCCGCACGGGCCACCGCCATGGACACTGCCAAAATCGAGTTGGCACCCAAGCGGGCTTTGTTGTCTGTGCCGTCAAGGTCGATCAAGGTGTGGTCCAGAAACGCTTGTTCGCTGGCATCCAAGCCAATCACGGCTTGGGTGATTTCATTGTTGACATATTCCACCGCTTTCAAAACACCTTTGCCACCATAGCGTGAGGGGTCACCGTCACGCAATTCGATGGCTTCACGGCTGCCGGTGGATGCGCCTGAGGGGACAGCTGCGCGGCCCATGATGCCGCTTTCCAACAAGACATCGCACTCCACCGTGGGGTTGCCACGGCTGTCCAAAATTTCACGTCCAACGATGTCGACGATTGCACTCATGTTCTGACTTTCTTCTCAAGGGGAAACAGGCTTTCAAAGCCAAAGGGGTTAATCACAATCAAACAGAAAAATGGTTTTCAAGCAGCGGGCTTTGTTTGACGACTTTGTCAATAGCCACCAAGCTCTCTAGCAGGGCCCGCATGTGTTTCAAAGGTACAGCGTTTGGGCCGTCCGACCAAGCTTGGGCAGGGTTGGGGTGGGTCTCCATGAAAAGCCCCGCCACACCTGAGGCGACACCGGCGCGGGCCAGCACAGGCACCATCTCGCGGGCACCGCCGCTGCTGGTGCCTTGCCCACCTGGCTTTTGCACCGAATGGGTTACATCAAACACCACTGGAGCACCGGAGTTACGCATCTCGGCCAAGCTGGTCATGTCCGCCACTAAATTGTTGTAACCAAAACTCACGCCACGCTCACAGACTAGGAAGTTGTCTTCAGGCAGACCTTTTTCACGTGCTGCTGCACGGGCTTTGTCCACCACGTTTTTCATGTCCCAAGGCGCCAGAAATTGGCCTTTTTTGATGTTGACCGGTTTGCCCGACTGCGCCACGGCGCGTATGAAGTCGGTTTGCCGGCATAAAAAAGCGGGGGTTTGCAACACATCCACCACGCTGGCCACGGTTTTGACTTGCGATTCATCGTGGACATCGGTCAGCACGGGGATATTTAGCTGCCGACGCACTTCATCCAAGATTTTCAGGCCAGCGTCCATGCCCAGTCCCCGTTGGGTGCTGCCAGAAGATCGGTTGGCTTTGTCAAACGAGCCTTTGTAAATCAAAGGGATGCCTAGGGCCATGCAAATGTCTTTGAGTTGTCCAGCCACATCCAAAGACATGTCCAAACTCTCGATAGAGCAGGTCCCGGCGATCAGAAAGAAAGGCTTGTCTAGGCCTGCATCAAAGCCGCACAGTCTCATGCCACGACTTTCAATTTTTTACGCTCGGTTTGGTAGCTCAAGGCGGCGCGAACAAAGGCGATGAACAAGGGATGGCTGCCCCAAGGGGTGGACTTGAATTCGGGGTGAAACTGCACGCCCATGTACCAAGGATGGACTGCTTGAGGAAGTTCCACGATTTCGGTGAGTTGCTCGCGCTGGGTCAAGGCGGAAATGACCAAACCTGCGTGGCGCAACTGGTCTAAGTAATTCACATTCGCCTCGTAGCGATGGCGGTGCCGTTCACTCAAATGGTCGCCGTAAATATGGTGAGCTAAAGTTTGGGGCGCGACATTGGAGGTTTGTTCGCCCAAGCGCATGGTGCCACCCAGATCAGAATTCGCATGGCGGGTTTGCACCTTGCCATCAGCATCTTTCCACTCGGTAATCAAAGCGATGACCGGATGAGGGGTGTCAGGTTCAAACTCGGTGCTGTTCGCCCCAGTGAGTCCCGCCACATGGCGAGCGTATTCTATGGTGGCAACTTGCATACCTAGGCAAATGCCTAAATACGGCACCTTGCCTTCGCGGGCAAAACGGGCTGCACAAATTTTGCCTTCCACGCCTCGCTTGCCAAAACCGCCAGGTACCAAGATGGCATCAAAGCGGGATAACTGTGCGATGTTGGACGTGTCAAGGCTCTCTGAGTCGATGTACTCGATATGGACCCGCGCATGGTGGTGGATACCTGCATGACGCAATGCCTCATTGAGCGATTTGTAGCTATCAGAGAGGTCCACATACTTGCCGACCATGGCAATTTGTAACTCGAATTGGGGGTTCTCAACCTCTTGCACCAAATCATCCCAGCGCTTCAAAGATGCGGGGGCGGTGTTGATGCGCAGTTTTTCACAGATGAGTGCATCTAAGCCTTGCTCGTGCAACATACGCGGCACTTTGTAGATGGTGTCCACATCCCACATGGAGATGACGCCCCACTCCGAAACATTGGAGAACAGCGAAATTTTGGAGCGCTCTTCTTGGGGAATGGGCCGGTCCGCACGACACACCAAGGCATCGGCTTGGATGCCGATTTCACGCAGTTTTTGGGCGGTGTGTTGGGTGGGTTTGGTTTTGAGTTCACCAGCAGCGGCAATCCAAGGCACATAACTCAGGTGAACAAAGGCGGCGTTGTGAGGACCCATGCGAAGGCTCATTTGTCGCACGGCTTCAAGAAAAGGCAATGACTCTATGTCACCCACTGTGCCGCCAATTTCCACAATCGCCACATCCACCGCGTCTGCGGTTCCCACACCCGCGCCGCGTTTGATGAAGTCTTGTATTTCGTTGGTGATGTGGGGGATAACCTGAACCGTGGTGCCCAAATAGTCGCCACGACGTTCTTTTTCCAGCACACTTTTGTAGATTTGACCGGTGGTGAAGTTGTTGGTGCGGCGCATGCGTGTGGTAATAAAGCGCTCGTAGTGGCCCAAATCCAGGTCGGTTTCTGCCCCATCTTCGGTCACAAAGACTTCGCCATGCTCGAAGGGCGACATCGTGCCGGGGTCGACGTTGATGTAGGGATCTAGCTTGATTAAAGTGACTTTGAGGCCTCGCGATTCAAGAATCGCAGCGAGGGAGGCTGAGGCGATTCCCTTGCCAAGGGAAGACACCACACCGCCGGTGACGAAGACAAATTTGGTCATGTCGGGAGGGGAGGGCCTAGGCTCCCTAGAGGTGGTAATGCGAAATTATAGGGGCTCTGCTACATTGCGCCCCATGAGTGACCTGTCCAACAAACATATCGTGCTGGGTTTGAGCGGCGGTATCGCTTGCTATAAAGCCGCAGAATTGTGCCGTGCCTTGGTCAAAGAGGGGGCAACGGTTCAGGTTGTGATGACCGAAGCGGCTGCACAATTTGTCACCCCTGTGACCATGCAGGCCCTGTCAAACCACCCGGTTTATGTGTCGCAGTGGGATGCCCGAGAGCCCAACAACATGGCGCACATCAACCTGTCCCGCCATGCCCATGCCATATTGGTGGCGCCAGCCAGTGCCGACTTCATGGCCAAGCTTTTGCATGGCCGTGCAGATGATTTGCTCAGCTTGATGTGTTTGGCCAGACCTCTTGACACTGTCCCTTTGCTGCTAGCGCCTGCCATGAACAAAGAAATGTGGGCGCATCCTGCGACCCAGCGCAACATGGCGCAGTTACGCCAAGATGGCGCAACGGTCTTGGGCGTGGGTCAAGGCGACCAAGCCTGTGGCGAGGTGGGCGATGGACGAATGTTGGAACCCGATGAACTGTTGTACGAGCTCACTGCTTTGTTCCAGCCCAAAGTGTTGCAAGGCAAAAAAGTACTCATCAGCGCTGGCCCTACGTTTGAAGCCATTGATCCCGTGCGCGGAATAACCAATTTGTCCAGCGGCAAAATGGGTTTTGCTTTGGCTCGCGCCGCCCATGAGGCTGGTGCTGAAGTTCAGGTGGTGGCGGGACCCGTCAGCTTGAATACACCTTATGGCGTTCGACGCAACGATGTTCGCTCGGCCTTGCAAATGCATGCGGCGGTGATGGCACAGGTCGAGCATGCCGATGTCTTTATTGCCACTGCCGCTGTGGCCGATTGGCGGCCTGCTCAAGTGGCTGGTGAAAAAATCAAAAAGGGTCAAGATGGACTTCCAGATTTTGAGTGGATTGAAAACCCTGACATCTTGGCCGATGTTGCAGCCAGCGGTCGCGCCCAAGCGGGTGATTTGTATTGCGTGGGTTTTGCCGCAGAAACCCACTATTTACAAGCTCAGGCGCAGGCCAAGCGGGTTCGAAAAGGCGTCCCTTTGATGGTGGGCAACCTAGGGCCTGCGACGTTTGGCCAAGATGACAATGCTTTGCTGGTGATAGACGAGCAAGGCACTTTAGAGTTGCCGCGGGCCTCCAAATTGACACTGGCGCGTCAGTTGATGGCCGCGATCGCCAGCCGCATCAGCACAAAGGGGCATGTATGAAATTGGATGTGAAGGTCATGGACGAGCGTTTGCGCGCCATGCTGCCCAGTTACGCCACTGCGGGCAGTGCAGGATTGGATTTGCGTGCCTGTTTAAATGCCCCGCTTACCCTGCAGCCTAATGCTTGGCAGTTGGTACCTACTGGCATGGCGATTCATTTGAAAGACGCGAATTACGCTGCATTGATATTGCCGCGCTCGGGCCTGGGGCACAAGCATGGCATTGTGTTGGGCAATTTGGTGGGTTTGATCGACAGTGATTACCAAGGCCAACTCATGGTGAGTGCATGGAACCGAAGTGACGTGGCTTTCACCATCGAACCCATGGAGCGCATCGCCCAATTGGTGATCGTGCCAGTGGCGCAAGCGCAGTTCAACCTGGTGGACGAATTTGAGGCCACCACCGAACGCGGTGCGGGTGGCTACGGCTCCACAGGCAAACAGTAGGCCCTCAGTGCAGCGTGTCGTTGCCTGACAGGGTGGGCACAGAGAAAAAGCCAGAGCCACAGGTGCCATGGCTTTTTTCTTGTTCTGTGGCGGCTCTGACACCTTTGATGGTGAGTGAAATGCGCAAAGCCATGCCCGACAGTGGGTGGTTGCCATCCAGCACCACGTGCTCAGGGTAAACATCGGTCACGGTGTAGATCACGTCTTTGGGCGCATCGGGACTGCAGTCTTGAGGAAGGGCATGTCCTTCTATGGTCATACCTTCTTCAAGCTCAGCTGGAAATGCATGACGCGACTCTAAAAAAATCAACTCTTCGTTGAAGTCCCCAAAGGCTTCTTCTGGCTCCAAATGCAAATCCAATTGGTCGCCGACTTGGTGGTCATGCAAAGCCACTTGAATTTTTTCGAGCAAATCGTGTCCACCCAAGTAAAACTCCACGGGATCATCAAGTTCATCCAAGATTTGCCCTTGGGCATCTTTAAGCACCCATATCAGGGCAACAACGCAGTCTGGTGTTATGTTCATGGGGCGGAATTGTCGCAGTTTGGAGAATCGCTTTGAAAAAGACCTTGCCCCACCCCTTGCTGGGTACCTTGAGCGCCGAAACCTTCATGCGCCGCTATTGGCAAAAAAAGCCCCTGCTGATACGCCAAGCCGTGGCCGGTATTCAGCCCATGTTGAGTCGACAGCAGTTGTTTGCTTTGGCCGAATCGCAGGACGTTGAGTCGCGCTTGGTCGTCAATGACACCCATACGGGTCAATGGCATTTGAAGTCAGGGCCATTGGGCAGACGCAGTTTGCCGAGTTTGAAGCAAAGCCACTGGACGCTGTTGGTTCAAGGCGTAGATTTATATGACGACCATGTTGCGCAACTGCGGGATCAATTTCGTTTCATTCCCAACGCTCGCTTGGATGACGTCATGATCAGTTATGCGACCGACCAAGGTGGCGTGGGGCCGCACTTTGACAGCTATGACGTGTTTTTGTTGCAAGTGCATGGACAGCGTCGCTGGCGTATCAGCCAACAAAAAGACCTCTCCTTGCGAGATGACGTCCCCTTGAAAATATTGCGCAAGTTCAAGGCCGAAGAAACTTGGGTGCTCAACCCTGGCGACATGCTGTATTTGCCGCCGCAGTGCGCCCATGAGGGCGTTGCCTTGGGGGAATGCATGACTTACTCGATTGGATTCAAAGCGCAAACCCCGCAGGCTTTGGCGCAACAGTTGTTGCCTCGTTTTGCTGACATGGATGTTGTCAAAGAAGCTGCTCGCTACCGCGATCAAACCCAAGCTGCAACCGATCATCCGGCCCGCATACCTGAGCATCTGCAAGCCTTTGCCCACCATGCGCTTGAAAGTGCATTGCGTCAAAAGCATGCCAGTGAAAAAGTTTTGGGTGAGTGGTTGAGTGAGCCTAAGGCGCAGGTTTGGTTTGACACCCAGGACTCTCAGGACTTGCAAAAAGGGGTTGTGCTGGATCGGAAAACCAAAATGCTTTACGACCAGCGATACGTCTTTATCAATGGGGAAAGTTGGCGTTGTGCAGGTGCGGATGCCCGAACACTGCGCTCATTGGCTGATCAACGATTTCTAAATCATCAGCAAATTCAACAATCTAGTGAAACACTGTTTGCTGTTTTGGAGGAGTGGGGACAATCAGGATGGCTACACCCGAAAAGCAAATAAATGTACATAAAAAGCTGATGAATAAGCCATTCGGGAATTCACCTATAATGGCTAGCTGAGTTGAAGGAGCTTGAGTCCATCGGCTCGGTTGCATGTAGAGGTTTTAGACCAAAGCATGCGGCATCCCTCGAAATTTTTCGAACCATTCTTTAAGGAACCCCCATGAAAAAATCACTCCTCTTGGCAACTTTGTTGGCTGCTGCTTTGGTCGCTTGCGGTAAAAAAGAAGCACCTCCTGCACCTGCTGCTGCTCCCGCACCTGCTGCTGAAGCTCCTGCTGCACCTGCACCTGCTGCTGCTCCCGCACCTGCTGCCGAAGGCGAGAAGAAGTAATTTTTTCTGCTTCGACCAAAAGCCACCTTCGGGTGGCTTTTTTTTGTCCTAAGATTTCTGCATGACTTCAACCCATCTGCCCCATTCTTCCTCCACCATCGCCTTGGCCCGCAGCCAAACCTTGGGCGATATCCTGAGGCGCACCGCTCAACGGCTCCCCGACAAAACCGCCGTCATTTGTGGACAAACCCAATGGAGTTATGCCCAATTTGATGCGCTGGTTACACGATTGGCAGTGGGTCTGGTGGCAATCGGCATACAAAGCGGCGACCATGTGGCCATCTTGGCGCGCAATTCTCACGGCTTTGCAGCAATGCGGTTTGCCTTGGCTCGCATGGGTGCGGTGTTGGTGCCTATTAATTTCATGCTCAAAGCGGATGAGGTGGCTTACATCCTCAGCCATGCACAAGCCAAGGTGCTGGTCACCGATACTGAACTCACCCCCTTGGCAAAAGCGGCGTCTGTGCTGGGCACGCAGGTGGCTGAGTTCATTTGGATTCCCTCTGAAGACCCTACCCAAGCCAGCGACGGGATGCACAACTTTGATACCTTGACTGCTAAAGAAGGCGAATTGCCAACGCAAACTTTCACTGGCAACGATGTTTTGCAAATTGTCTATACCAGTGGCACAGAGTCCAGCCCCAAAGGGGCCATGCTCACCCATGACGCCGTGCTGTGGCAATACGTGAGCTGTGTGATCAATGCAGAAATTCATGTGGATGATTTGGCCTTGCATTCCCTGCCGCTCTACCACTGCGCCCAACTGGATGTTTTCTTCGGGCCAGCAGTCTATGTGGGAAGCACCAGCATCATCACGGCCAAACCTACGCCCGACAACCTTTTGCCACTGATGCAGCGTTTTGGCGTGACCAGTTTTTTTGCACCACCAACGGTATGGATTGCTTTGCTGCGTTCACCCTTGATGGACGCTGAAAAGCTGTCTACCTTGGCCAAAGGCTATTACGGAGCGTCCATCATGCCGGTTGAGGTGTTGCGTGAACTGGCTTCACGTCTGCCGCGTGTGCGGCTTTGGAACTTGTATGGACAAACCGAAATCGCCCCTTTGGCGACCTTGTTGGGGCCAGAGGACCAATTACGTAAACCTGGCTCCTGTGGACGGGCTGTGATTCATGTGGAAACCCGCGTGGTGGATGAGCAGATGAACGATGTTCAATCTGGCGGTGAGGTGGGTGAAATCGTGCATCGATCGCCTCATCTCATGCTTGGCTACTTTAATGATGAAGAGCGTACCCGCGCCGCGTTTGAGTCTGGCTGGTTTCACAGCGGGGACCTGGCCACCATTGACGACGAGGGTTTCATCACAGTGGTCGATCGCAAAAAGGACATGATCAAGACAGGGGGTGAAAACGTCGCTAGCAGGGAAGTGGAAGAGATGGTTTACCGACTGTCCGCCGTCAGCGAGGTGGCGGTGATTGGTTTACCCGACCCCAAATGGGTGGAAGCGGTGACCGCCGTGATTGTGGTCAAACATGGACAAAGCTTGTCGCAGGACGAAGTTCTTGCCCATTGCCAACAGCACATGGCCGGTTTCAAATGCCCTAAGCGGGTTATCTTTACCGATACCTTGCCTAAAAACCCAAGCGGCAAATTGCTCAAGCGAGAGTTGCGGCAGTTGTACGCTTAAGGGAGTTGCAATTCCCTTATTGCACCGTGTACCAAGGGGTGCCCTCTAAAGGATCTGCCACTGGAATATCGTCAATCCCGCAACCCAGCGCAAGCGATAAAACGGCCTGAGCCATATCAGGGCGGTTGTTGCGTTCGCTCAAATGGGCGGCCACTAGCAGGTTCAAGCCACTGTGGTTCAAAGCACTGGCGAGTTGCGCTGACTCGCTGTTGGACAAATGCCCAAGACGGCCGGCAATGCGTTTTTTTAAAAAAGGGGGGTAAGCCGATTGCGCCAGCAATTCGCTGTCGTGGTTGCATTCCAGTAATAAAGCTTGACAAGCTTGTAATGCTTGAACAACATGATCGCTGCCGTGTCCCAAATCGGTGAGCACACCTAAGCTGCTGGCACCATCGCTGCACCGCAGTTGCAATGGCTCTCTGGCGTCATGCGGCACGGTGAAAGGCTGAAGTTGCAAGCTGCCCAGCGTTAAAGTTTGCCCATCCTTCACAAGCATCAACTTATCGCTGGGCAAGCCCCACTCCAAAACGCCACTGGCCAAAGCTGTGCCACGGCTCATCCAAATGGGCAGGGCAGTACGTTTTGCCAATTGTTGTGTGTGACCGATGTGGTCCGCGTGTTCATGCGTCACAAACACCGCGTCAAGGTCTTCCAGCGATAAATCAGCTTGGGCCAAGCGCTTGCTGAGTTCTTTGACGCTTAAGCCGCAGTCGATCAGCAGGCGAGAAACCTGCGTACCGCAACGCGCTTCCACCACGGTGGCGTTGCCTGCGCTACCACTGCCCAGGTTTTTGAATCGCAGCACGCGTTACTGCAATTCTTTGACCAATAACTGGGCGATTTTTTGTGCTGTCGCAGAGGCATCGGTCTGACCTGATGCGTTCAAGATAGCGATGGTGGAGGTGGCGTTGTCTGTACTGGTAATTTTCAACCGGTATTGCTGTGGGCCTTGGCTGTTTTTGGATGAGCTGAACAATTTGCTGAAGAAGCCTTCTTCTGCCTCTTCGGGCATGTCCACATAACGAACAAAGTAAATGCCTTGCTTGCGGTCACGGTCTTCAACCGTGAAACCATTGCGGTCAAGCAAAACACCGACGCGACGCCAAGCCACATCAAAGCCTTGGTTGAAGCTCACCGCAGGTTTGCCGTCTACGCTGATGAGCTGGCTTGCGCTCTTAGCGAGGCCGCCTTCAAACGCTTTGGCGTTGTCGGCTGTCGCGGTGGTGGGCGCAAGCTTGAGCATCAAGCGACGAAGGAATTCTTTTTCCAACTCTGGGTCATTGGCGCGAGGTTGCCACACCGTACTTTTGGACAGTTTGTCAGCATAGACCTCCACCATGCCTCTGTGAACCACGTAGAGTTCTGTGTGGTTGCTGTCGGTGCGGTCTAGGCGGATGCGGAATTTGTCACGCTCACCCGTGGAGTACAAACCATCCAAAACTTTGCCCAAGTTGCGGCGAATAAAGTCTTGGGGGAGCTTGGCACGGTTTTCTGCCCATTCGGTTTCCATCACGCCAATGCCTTGTTCATCACGGACCAAGGTAAAGCCGGACTCTTTCCAAAAATCACGAACTGCAATCCATAACTCATCAGGCGGGCGAGCAATATCGAGCCACATTTGGTTGCCAGAACGCTTGATTTGAATATCTGCCAAAGCCAAGGGACTGGTTAGAGGACCGGCATCTGCTTTGTTCCCTGCGCCTAAGTCATTGGCGCTGATGGTGCCTCCAGGCACATCGAAGCGTTTGTTACGGGTGATTTTGCTGAGGTCAGGCGGGACTTCCAACGATTTCGCTGTAGGCGCTTCGGTTTGGGTTTTGTAGTTGACCTTGTCAGAGTCCATGATGGAGCCGCAGGCCACCAAAGTGCTGACAAAGATCAGCAGCCCTGAACGAAGAAAAAGGGCAGGTTTGAATTGAGACATCAGAAGGGGTCCTTTGGGGGAATCAAATTACGCCACAACTGCGCATGGCGTTTTCCAGCGCCGGTTGCAGGTGAGAGCTAAGAGGTGTCATGGGCAGGCGCATTGCAGGGCCACACAGTCCCATGCGGTGGGCAGCCCATTTCACTGGAATGGGGTTGGATTCGGTGAACATGTTTTTATGCAAATTCAATAGCTGGCGCTGAATTGCCATGGCTTGCTGGGCTTGACCGGCAATAGCTGCCAAACACATGTCGTGCATCAGTTTGGGTGCTATGTTGGCAGAGACGCTGACGTTGCCATGACCACCACACAACATCAATGCAACTGCCGTGCCGTCGTCGCCTGAATAGACCGAAAACCCCTTGGGGGCTTCGTGGATCAGCCACTGGGCACGCTCAATATTGCCGGTGGCTTCTTTGATGCCAATGATGCCGGGAATTTGCGCCAAACGCATCACCGTGTCGTGCTGCATATCTGCGACTGTACGGCCAGGCACGTTGTAGAGCACCATGGGTAAATCAACGGCCTCTGCAATGGTGCGAAAGTGTTGGTATTGACCTTCTTGGGTGGGCTTGTTGTAGTAGGGCACCACTTGCAGTTGGCAATCAGCACCAACTTGCTTGGCAAAGCGTGTTAATTCAATCGCTTCAGCAGTGGAGTTGGCGCCGCAACCGGCCATGATGGGCACACGACCCGCTGCTTGTTCAACTGCTACGCGGATGATTTCGCAATGTTCTTCAACAGACACCGTGGGGGACTCGCCGGTGGTTCCCACCACACCAATACAGTCAGTGCCTTGCGCTATGTGCCAATCAATCAAACGTCGCAGTGTTGGGTAGTCGATGCTGCCATCTTCATGCATTGGCGTGATCAAGGCCACGATGCTTGCGCGTATGGGTTTCATGTAGGCAGGATAGTCATATAGGTAAAGACCCGCATTCTAGCTTTTCTGAGCTGTTGAGGGGGCGAGAGCAAAGCGTTTGTCATTGCTGTCGGTGTTCACAGCAACGACCCGCTGAACATACCTGTCTGGCGAATGCAGAAATATATCTTCAAAGGCCACAATTCGTAAATCGCCGCACAGCTGCAAAAGCTCTGAACGGTTCAACAAAAATTCGGGTCTTGAGGGCTTGCCAACGGTTTCATTGCCTTGTGCAAAGGTTTCGTAAATCAAAACCCCATTCGGTTTCAAGCAAGCCAAAAGCGCGGACCAAGTGGGGCGCCATAGGTAGTTGGTGACCACCACCGCGTCAAATTGGCGACCCATCAGGGGCCAAGCGGCGTTTTCAACATCTGCACACATGACCTCGCCAAACTTTTTTGCGGACGCAAGAGCAGATTCATCACGGTCAACACCTAAGACATGCAAACCTTGGCTTTGCAACCATTGCATATGCCGACCGCTGCCGCAGGCCAAGTCCAGCACATGCGAACCGGCTGGAATCAGGTGCGCCCACCGTGTGAGCCAAGGCGAAGGGGCGGACAAAGCGGGGTGTATCAATGGGAGGAAGGGCGAAATTCTTTTTTCACTGCCCGCATGGCCATCAGGTCGACCAGCCATGGGGCGATCAGTTTGAGCCAGCGGCCGACTTTGCCTTGTGCGGTCATGACCACTTCGCGCCGACGCCGAACCATGGCGTAGATGATCAGCCTTGCACA
>Ga0214921_10003398_pt1 | contig 24412 bp, 22 predicted proteins | sample LL1505_MetaG_FD_177992 | JGI IMG/M metagenome (GOLD analysis project Ga0214921, IMG submission 177992) | Freshwater microbial communities from Lake Lanier, Atlanta, Georgia, United States - LL-1505 | ecosystem: Environmental > Aquatic > Freshwater > Lake | place: USA: Georgia | collected...
CCGTGCCCACCAGCAGGCCGATAGGCGCTGCCAGCACGGCCACCAGCACCACCACATAAAGTGTGATGCGGGAGCCATGGATCAGCCGCGACAGGATGTCGCGCCCCTGGTCATCGGTGCCCAACCAGTGGGCGGCCGAGGGCGGCAGCAGACGGGTGGTCTGCAGGTCACCCACATAAGGGGAGTACGGCGCCAGCACGCCGGCCAGCAGCGCCACCAGAACCAGCAGCACCACAATGCCCAGGCCCACCAGCGCCAGCCGGTTGCGTGCGAAGGCGTTCCAGGTGCCGTAAGCCCGACCCAGCGTCGCCTGTCTGCGCGACTCGGGTCGCTCCGACATCAGCCAGTCATGCAGGCTAACCTGCGTCCGCACACTGCTCGTCTTCATCGTGCGCGGGTCCGGGGATCCAGCAGCCGGTACAGCAGGTCGGAGAGCAGGTTCAGTCCGACAAAAATCGTGCCCACCACAATCGTGCCGCCCAGCACGGCGTTCATGTCGGCGTTCTGCAGGGAGTTGGTGATGTACAGGCCCAGGCCCGGCCAGGCAAACACCGTCTCGGTCAGCACCGAGCCCTCCAGCAAGCCGGCATAGGACAGGGCGATGACCGTGACCAAAGGCACCATGGCGTTGCGCAGCGCATGACGCCAGATGATGCGGGTCTCGGACAGGCCTTTGGCGCGGGCCGCCACCACGTATTCCTGCGAGAGTTCATTGAGCATGAAGGAGCGCGTCATGCGCGAGATGTAAGCGAGCGAAAAGTAACCCAGCAAAGAGGCCGGAAGAATGAGGTGCGAGAAGGCATTGCCGAAGGCCTCCCACTCGCCGGCCCGGGCCGCGTCCAGCAACAAAAAGCCACTGACCAGCGGCACGCTGTATTCAAAACTCACATCCAGACGCCCCGGCCCGGCCACCCAGTCCAGCTTGGCGTAGAACAGCACCAGTGCCATGAGGCCGAGCCAGAAAATGGGCACCGAGTAACCGATCAAGCCCATGACGCGAACCACCTGGTCTACCAGGCCGCCGCGGCGCACCGCCGCCCACACGCCCAATGGAACGCCCAGGCCGGCACCGATCAGGATGCCCAGCGTAGCCAGTTCGATGGTGGCGGGAAAGGTTCGTCGAATGTCTTGCAGCACCGGGTTTGAAGTGAGCACCGAGGTGCCAAAGTCACCCTTGGCCACCTTCTGCAGGTAAATGCCAAATTGCTGGTACAGCGGCTTGTTCAGGCCCAGTTCTTCACGCACCCGGGCCACCACGTGTTCGGGTGCCCGGTCGCCCACGATTGCCAGCACCGGGTCGATGGGGACGACCCGGCCAATGAAGAACGTGACAGCGAGCAAACCCAGGTAGGTCAGGGCAATGACCACCAGAAAGTTGGCCACCGACCGCAGGGCGCGGGCCGAGCGGCCGACACGACCGGCTTGCCCTGCAGCACTCACGACAAGGCCCTTCTCAGCGCTTACTTGGAGACCTTGAACATGTAGGTCGAGTCAGACGTCGGGCCAATCTTGAGGCCCTGAACATTGCTGCGCATGGCGGCCACTTCGGTTTGCTGGTACAGCATCACAAAGGGGCTGGTCTTGCGGAACTCGGCTTGCATTTTTTCGTACATGGCCTTGCGCTTCTTGCCGTCGCGCTCGAGCACGGCGGCGTCAGCCTGCTTGGTCAGCTCAGGGATGTCCCAGGCATTGCGCCAGGCCAGGGGCTTGGACTTGGGCGCATCCGAGTTGTCGGGGTTGCGGGCAAAGGTGTCGGCATTGGTGTGCGGATCCCAGTAGTCGGCGCCCCACTGGCCAATGTAGATGTCATGGGTACGGGCCCGGTACTTGGTGAGGGTCTGCTTGCCGTCACCCGGCAGGATCTCGATGTCGATACCAGCCTGCTTGGCGGTCTGTTGGAAGGCCTCGGTGATGCCCTGGACCGGCTGCGTGGTGCGCATGTCAATGGTCACCTTGAAGCCATCTGGCAAGCCGGCCTTGGCCAGCAGAGCTTTGGCTTTCTTGACGTCGAGCTTGTAGGGCTTCTCGGTGCTGGCACCCAGCAGACCCACCGGCAGGAAGTTCTGGTGCACCACGCCAATGTTCTTGATCAGCGTTTTGCCGATGGCGTCGTAGTCCACCAACCACTTGAAGGCCTCGCGCACCTCGGGCTTGGCCAGGTTGGGGTTCTTCTGGTTCAGGCTGAAGTAGTAAACCGTGCCCTTGGGCGTGGCCGTGGTCTTGATGGCCTTGTCTTTGGCCACAGCCTCCAGGTCTTGTGGCGTCAGGTTACGCGCGATGTCCACATCGCCTTTTTCCAGCAACAGGCGTTGGGTGGCCGCTTCCTTGACAAAGCGGTAAATCACCCGGGCCAGCTTGGATTTTTCGCCATGGTAGTTGTCATTGCGCTCCAGCGTCACGATCTCGTTGGCACGCCATTCACGCAGCTTCATGGGGCCGGAACCGGCATAGTTGGTTTTGAGCCAGGCGTAACCCAGGTCGCCGTCTTTCTCGTTGGCCATCACCAATTTTTTGTCCACAATGCCAGCCACGTTGGCGGTCAGGCAGTTGTAGACGAAGGTGGGGGCGTATTCCTTGTCAACGTCCATGGTCACGGTCAAGGGGCCGGTCTGCTTGATCTTGTCCTTGACGTTCTCTTTGCTGAAGCCGAACTGAGTCAGGATGAAGGCCGGGGTCTTGTCCAGCAGCACCGCGCGCTGCAGAGAAAACACCACGTCTTCGGCCGTCAGCGCGTTGCCCGACGCAAACTTGAGGCCGGGCTTGATTTCAAAGGTGTACACCTTGCCATCTGCCGACACAGACCATGTTTTGGCCAGATCAGGCAGCAGCTTGGAGGGGTCGTTGACGTCGTAGCGCATCAAGCGGTCATACGTGTTGCCCATGATCTCGCCGGCGGAGATCTCGAACGCCTCGCCCGGGTCCATCGTGATGATGTCGTCAAAGGCAAAGGCCACCACCAGGGTGTCTTTGGGCGTTGCTGCCAACGCGGGTGTCAGGCTGCTGCCAAATGCCAGCACGCAAGCGGCGGCAACGCCCAGCATGCGCCGGCTCATCAGGGGGGTCGAATGTTTCATGAGGTCGTCCTTCTGTTTGATGCGGTTGAACCAGGTGGCACAGACCCATGCCACACCCTGTCAGCCGAGAACCAGTGTAGCCGCAAGGGCCGCGATTATTCGCCTCGCGTCATCGGATTGTGCAAACCCAGGCTGCCGGAGCTGAGCAGCGGATAGCGGTCAGGGTGCGGCAAAGCGTAATGCCACCATTCATGGGCGATGTGCGCAAAACCTGCCGTCTCCATGATGCCCAGCAACAACTGCCGGTTGGCCTGGGCCGTGGCCGACACCTCAGGATTGAAATGGTGCGACAACGAGGTCATCTCGTCAAAGCCGGTGCCCATGTCCAGTTCTCGGCCCTTTGCGTCCACCAGCGTCAGGTCAATGGCCGTGCCACGGGTGTGGTTGGAGCCGATGGCCGGATCGGCCACATAGGCCCGGTCGGGCGCGGTGTCCCACAGCAGCACCTGGGCCTCATGCGGGCGGAAGGCATCAAAAATCTTGAGCCGGCAGCCCGACTCGGCGGCCAAGATCACTGCCCGGCGCAGGCAGACCTCGGCATCGTGGTGCAGCAGGCACAGGGCTTGTGCATAAATCACGCGGCCAGCCACATTGTTGGGCGTGGCGTACAACAGGTCGAGCAGGACGCCGTGCGAGGCCGGGCTGATCAGGACCAGCGGGTGGGTGGAATCGGTCATCGGGTGGAGCCCGGTGAGGGACCCGCTGGGTGGTGGAGACGCCAAAATTTTACCGACTATTTTCGGGCTCCAGCCCTTGTGCTGCCTTGGTTTCCAGCTACGGAAATCAGAGCGGAATTGGCGTCGGTCACATCACGTCACTGCACTCCCCACTGATGCCTTGCTTGCCCAGGGTGGTCGCCCGGGCACCGACGACACAGTCTATGCAATTTTCGTGACAGGCAGGAGACAGCCGCATGTTATCCGTATGACAGGGTTCAGGCGGCGATGACGCTCAAGCCGCCCAGGTAGGGCTGCAGGGCCGGCGGCACGCTGATGGAGCCGTCGGCGTTTTGGTAGTTTTCCAGCACCGCCACCAAAGTGCGGCCCACGGCCAGGCCGGAGCCGTTGAGGGTGTGCACCAGCTCGTTTTTGCCCTGGGCGTTCTTGAAGCGGGCCTGCAAGCGGCGAGCCTGAAAGGCCTCGCAGTTGGAGACCGAGCTGATCTCGCGAAAGGTGTTTTGCGCGGGCAGCCAGACCTCAAGGTCATAGGTTTTGCTGGCGCCAAAGCCCATGTCGCCGGTGCACAGGCTCATCACCCGGTAGGGCAGGCCCAGTTTTTGCAGGATGGCCTCGGCGTGACCGGTCATGGCTTCCAGCGCAGCGTAGCTGGTGTCGGGGTTCACGATCTGCACCATCTCCACCTTGTCAAACTGGTGCTGCCGGATCAGGCCGCGCGTGTCGCGTCCGGCGCTGCCGGCTTCCGAGCGGAAGCAGGGGGTGTGCGCTGTCAGCCGAATCGGCAGGGCCGACTCGGGCAGCACCTCGTCGCGCACAAAATTGGTCAGCGTCACCTCGCTGGTCGGGATCAGGTAGAGCGCAGCAGTCTCGCTGGCCTCGCCGTCCTGCCCGCCCTTTTTGGCGGCAAACAGGTCGCCTTCAAATTTGGGCAACTGGCCGGTGCCGCGCAGCGTGTCGGCATTGACGATGTAGGGCGTGTAGCACTCGGTGTAGCCGTGCTCCTGGGTTTGCACATCCAGCATGAACTGGGCCAGGGCGCGGTGCAGCCGGGCTATGGGGCCCTTCATCACGGTGAAGCGGGCGCCGCTGAGCTTGACGCCCAGGCCAAAGTCCAGCCCCAGCGGCTCGCCCAGGTCCACATGGTCTTTGATGGGAAAGTCAAAGCCCTTGGGCGTACCCCAGCTGCGCACCACCACATTGCCCTGCTCGTCCTCACCCACCGGCACGCTCTCGTGCGGCAGGTTGGGCACGGCCAACAGCAGGCTTTGCAGCTCAGACTGCAGCGCCTCCAGCCGCTTGGCAGAGGCCTCGAGTTCGTCTTTGATGCCGGCCACCGAGGCCATGGCCGCATCGGCCTCTGCCTGCCCGGCTGCGCCGCGCGCCTTGAGCTGACCGATTTGCTTGCTCAGGGTGTTGCGCTGGCTTTGCAGTTCTTCGGTGCGCATCTGGATGGTCTTGCGCTCGGCTTCTAACCGGCTGAAGGCTTCAACGTCCAGAAAGGCTTGCGGCTTTTTACGGGTCTCCAACCGCGCCACGGCGCCGGCGAGGTCTTTGCGGAGTAGGGTGATGTCTAGCATCGGCCAATTGTAGATTTACCCAGCCCGTTGTCACGGGAATGACGGGCCCGGGGCGGCGTTGAGCGAAGCCGGGTCGAGGTTGGCGCCGCACACAATCAGGCACACCGTCTCGTCGGGCCTGGGCACGTAGGCGCCGGTCTGCAGCGCCGCCAAGCCCAGCGCGGCGGCCGGCTCCACCGCCAGTTTGAGCTCTTGCCACAGCCACAACTGGGCCGCGCGAATGGCCGCGTCGGGCAGCAGCAGCGCGTCTTTGACGTGGCGCTGGGTCACGGCCCAAGAAATATCGCCAATGCGTTTGGCCCCCAGGGAATCAGCCGCCACCCCACTCACCGCCACATCCACCGGCATGCCGGCGGCGCGCGCGCGGTGCAGCGTAGGCGCCAGCTCGGGCTCCAGCGCCACCACCCGGGACCGCTGTTCAAACCAGGACGCCAACCCGCCAATCAAACCGCCGCCACCCACACTCACCAAAACACTGTCGGGCAAACCGGCTTGGGCCTCGATCTCGGCGCCCAAGGTGGCAGCACCGGCCACCACCTCGACCTGGTCATAGGCGTGCATCAGCATCGCCCCGCTGCGCTGCTGGCGCGCCAGGCAGGCTTCGAAGGCCTGGGCATAACCCTCACCTGCCACAGTCACGGCCGCGCCGAGCTGGCGCAGCCGGTCACGCTTGGCCTGGCTGGAGACGGCGGACACAAACACCTCGCAGGGCACGCCCAGCGCCTGTGCGGCGGCTGCCGCTGCGATACCGGCGTTGCCGCCCGAGGCGATGACGACGCCGGCTGCGGGAATCGGCTGAGCCAGCATGCGGTTGAGCATGCCACGTGCCTTGAAGCTGCCGCCCACCTGCAGGTGCTCAAGCTTGAGCCAGACCTGGGCACAGTCCAGGCCCATGGCCCGGCCACTCAGCTGCCACAGCGGCGTTTGACGCAAAAAATGGCGCCAGCCCTTGTCCAGCCTATCGAGTGCGCTATCAATATCAGAGCGATTGATGTCAGTTTGGGTCATGTTAGCCGGCAGTGGTCGGGATCAGTTGTCAGAGGCAGCGTCGGGCTTGAGGCCCTTGGGCAGCGGGAACTTGATGGTTTCCTGGATGCCGTCCATCTTGCGCACCGACACCGCGCCCAGCGCCTTGATGCGGTCGATCACCTGGCGCACCAGGATTTCAGGCGCCGAGGCACCGGCGGTCAGGCCCACCCGCTGGCGGCCGTTAAACCAATCGGCCTGCAGCTCCTCGGCGCTGTCGACCATGTAGCTGTCGGTGCCGAGCTTGCGTGCCACCTCGCGCAACCGGTTGCTGTTGGAGCTGGTGGGGCTGCCGACCACGATCACCACGTCCACCTGCGGGCTCATGAGCTTGACCGCGTCCTGCCGGTTCTGCGTGGCGTAGCAAATGTCCTGTTGCTTGGGTTCACGCACCTGCGGAAAACGGGCCTTGACCGCCGCGGCGATGGCAGCGGCGTCGTCCATGCTGAGGGTGGTTTGCGTTACCAGCGCCAGCCTCTGCGTCTGCGCCGGCTGCACCCGCGCCACATCGGCCACGTCTTCCACCAAATGGATGCCGCTGTCGAGCTGGCCCATGGTGCCTTCCACCTCGGGGTGGCCCTTGTGGCCGATCATGATGAACTCAAAGCCTTCCTTGTGCAGCTTGGCCACCTCCACATGCACCTTGGTCACCAACGGACAGGTGGCATCAAAGATGCGAAAGCCGCGCGTGGTCGCCTCGTCCTGCACGGCCCGGCTCACACCATGGGCCGAGAACACCAGGGTGGCGTCTGGCGGCACGTCGTCCAGTTCTTCGATGAAGATGGCGCCCTTGGCCTTGAGGTCGTTCACCACATAGGTGTTGTGCACGATTTCATGGCGCACATAAATCGGCGCACCAAACTTCTGCAGCGCCCGCTCGACGATCTCGATCGCGCGGTCCACGCCGGCGCAAAAGCCGCGCGGCTCGGCCAGCAGGATTTCCTGCGGCAGGATGGGGCCGGTGCCGGCGCTCACAGGATGCCGATCAGTTGCACTTCAAACGTCACGGGCTGGCCGGCCAGTGGGTGGTTGAAGTCGAACAGCACGGCATCGCCGCGCGCGTCGCTGCGCAACTGGCTCACCACCCCGGCAAACTGGCCCTGACCGTCGGGCGTGGGGAACTGCACCACATCGCCCACCTGGTACTGGGCCCCAGCCTCGCCCATCTCCGCCAGCACCTGGCGCGCCAGCCACTGCAGCATGGCCGGGTTGCGCTCGCCAAAGGCGGCGCCAGCGGGCAGCTCAAAGCTGGCGCGGGCCCCCTCGGCCAGGCCCATCAGGCAGGCCTCCACCGCCGGCGACAACTCGCCACTGCCCAAGGTCAGGGTGGCGGGCTTGCCGCCAAAGGTGTTGATCACATCGCCAGCCGGCCCGGCCAGCCGGTAATGCAGGGTGAGAAAGGAGCCGGGTTCCACACAAAGAGGTGTCGCGAGCATAAAAGTCCCACAGAAAAGTCAGGGGCATTGCCGCCCGACCGGGGTTTGCCGAATAAACTGAAGTCATTGTAAAACCCGGCTTGCAGAAGTCCATGACAGCACCTATGCTGTCATCATGATCGCGGTCGTTATCGATACCAATGTGTTTGTCGCGGGCTTGCGCTCTGCAGGTGGCCCGTCGCGGGCGGTGCTGCGCAGGGCTTTAGGCGGCCGCTTGCAGGCCTTGTTTGGCAACGCCCTTTGGATGGAGTACCAAGACGTGTTGGACCGCCCCGTGTGGGGTGATGCGACGACCGCCCAGGAGCGGCGCGACGTTTTAGCGGCCTTGGCGCGCCAAGGCCGCTGGGTGACGGTGTACTACGGTTGGCGGCCTAATTTGCCCGATGAAGGGGACAACCATTTGATCGAGCTGGCGCTGGCCGGCGGGGCGCAGGCCATCGTTACCCACAATTTGCGAGACCTTCGCGGTGGTGAGTTGCGCTTAGGTCATCTGCGGGTGCTGACACCCGCGCAATGTTTGGAGGAATGGACATGAGCACTTTGACAATACGACTGCCAGACGACACGGCACAGCGCCTCAAGGCGCTTGCGCAAAGCCGGGGCCTGTCCATGAACAAACTGGTGGAGCAGCTCAGCGCCCATGCGCTGTCTGCGTGGGACACCGAAAACCATTTCCGCGCCATGGCTGCAACGGGTGATGTGAAGAAGGCGCTCGCGGTGCTGGACCGGCTGGACGCGGCGGATGCAGCGAATCCAAAGACCTCGGTTCGCCAGGCCAGCTGAGCCTGCAGCGCCCACGCCCATGCTGACACCTGCACCATGCCGCTCCAAGACCTCCCCCCCGACGCCCGCCCGCGCGAAAAGCTGCTGGCCCGCGGCCCTGGTGCCCTGAGCGACGTGGAGTTGCTGGCGCTGCTGCTGCGTACCGGTATCAAGGGCAAGGGCGTGCTGCAAATGGCGGATGAGTTGCTGCAGATCAAAAGCGCCGACAACCCCAACGGGTTTGACGGCTTTGCCGGCCTGCTGCACGCCAGTGCCGACGACCTCAAAAGCGTCAAGGGCCTGGGGCCGGCCAAACGTGCCGAGCTGGTGGGCGTGCTGGAGCTGGCGCGCCGGGCCATGGGCCAGCAACTGCGCGAGCGCGCGGTGTTTGCTACCCCTGAGGCGGTCAAACACTACCTGCAGCTGCACCTGTCGGCCAAGGCACACGAGGTGTTTGCCGTGCTTTTTCTGGATGTGCAAAACCGCCTGCTGGCGATGGAGGAGCTGTTTCGCGGCACCCTGACCCAAACCAGCGTTTACCCCCGCGAGGTGGTGTTGCGCGCCCTGCACCACCAAGCCAGCGCGGTGGTGCTGGCGCACAACCACCCCAGCGGCACGGTGCAACCTTCACGCGCCGATGAGCACCTGACGCAAACCCTGAAAAGCACCCTGGCGCTGATCGACGTGCGGGTACTTGACCATGTCATCGTGGCGCCGGGTCAGGCCCTGTCGATGGCCGAGCGGGGCTTGTTGTGAGCACGCCGCGCCTCAAGGTCAATGGTTTGGCCGGGCTCAAGACCGTCAAACGCGACATGGCTGCCCGCATCGCGCAAGAGACCCAACAGGCGGCGCAGCAGGCGGCCGAGCAGGCGCGCGCCCGGCGCCAGGCCATGAGCGAGCGCGACCTCTTCATTCGGGCTGCTGGCGCCGTCAAACCCATGCCAGATAAGGGTCGGGCGCTCCTGAAAAAGGAGCGCCCGGCGCCGGTGGTGATGCGCTACCAGCACGACGAACAGGCGGTGCTGCACGAGGCCATCAGCGACGAATTTGACGTCAGCACCCTGCTCGATACCGACGACCTGCTGAGCTTTCGCCGCCCCGGCATCGGCACGGATGTGACGCGCAAGCTGCGCCGTGGCGACTGGAGCATCCAGCGCCAGCTTGACCTGCACGGCCTGCGCCGGGACGACGCGCGGGAGGCGCTGAGCAGCTTCATCCGCGAAGCCCACAAGCACGGCATCCGCTGCGTGCGCGTGGTGCATGGCAAGGGGCTGGGCTCGCCGGGCAAGGCCCCGATCCTGAAAAGCCGGGTCCACAGCTGGTTGGTGCAAAAAAAAGAAGTGCTGGCCTTTGTGCAGGCCAAACCGGCCGACGGCGGCGCGGGCGCGCTGGTGGTGCTGTTGATGGCCTCACAATAGCCGCCTGGCCAACCAAAACACCGGGATACCCATGCAAAGACGACTCATTTTGGGCGCTGGCGCCAGCCTGCTGAGCAGCCCAGCCCTGCTGCTGGCGCAGGCCGCCTACCCGAACAAGGCCATCCGCTACATCGTGCCGGTAGCGGCCGGCGGCGGCAGCGACATGGTCGGGCGCACCGTGACTGAGCGCTGGGGCAAGCAGCTGAACCAGACCTTTGTGGTGGACAACCAGGCCGGCGGCGGCGGGGTGATTGCCTGCCAGGTCACGGCCAGGGCGCCGGCCGACGGCTACACCCTGCTGCAGGGCTATGTGGCCACCCACGGCACCAGCCCGGCCACACGCAAGCTGCCCTACGACCCGATCAAGGACTTCACCCCCATCGGCATGATTGGCGGCACACCCAACGTGCTGGTGGTGAACAGCAGCCTGCCGGTCAACACGCTCAAGGAGTTTGCTGACTACCTGCGCAAAAACCCGGGCAAGCTCAGTTACGGTTCGGCCGGCGCCGGTTCGCTGACGCACCTGACCATGGAACTGTTCAAGCAGCAGGTCAACAGCTTCATGGTCCACATCCCCTACCGGGGCGTGGCACCGGCCTTTACTGACCTGATCGGCGGTCAAACCCAGGCTATGTTTCCCGGGCTGGCGGCGGCCATGCCGCACATCCGCTCGGGCCGGGTGCGTCCACTGGCGGTGACAGGCGCCAGCCGACACCCACTGCTGAAAGACACGCCCACCCTGGTGGAATCGGGCTACCCCGGCTTCGATGCACAGCAGTGGTACGGGGTGGTCGGCCCGGCCAACATGCCGGCGGCCATCGTCAAGCTGCTCAACGAGTCGCTGGAGATCGTTCTGAAGGCCCCGGATCTGCGCGACAAGCTGTCGTCCGAGGCCTTGGAGCCTGCGCCTATGTCGCCCGAGAAATTTGCCCAGTTCATGCGGGCCGACATCGCGCGCTGGACCAAGCTGGCGCAGGACCGCAAGATCGACCTGGACGCCTGAGGCTGACCGAGCGCGGCGCTCAGGCCTCGGGCATGTTGCGCATCCAGTCTGCGGTCTGAAAAAAAGCCGCTCCAAGTCGCTGCCTCAAGTCGTCCGACACACCGGTTTCCTGCATCGCCTGATCCATGCAGGCCAGCCACTGGTCGCGCTCGGTGTTGCCAATGACAAACGGCATGTGGCGCGCGCGCAGCCGGGGGTGGCCAAAGCGCTCGGTGTAATGCTGCGGGCCGCCCAGCCAGCCGCACAGAAACCAGAACAATTTCTGCCGCGCCTGCGCCAAGGTGCTGCCATGCGCCGCACGCAGCGCAGCAAAAGCCGGCTCCAGGTCCATCAGGTCATAAAACCGCTCGGCCAGCGCCAGCACCTGCGCCTCGCCGCCAATCAGGTCATAGGGTGTGGTGGGGTTGCGGGTGTCGTCAGCCATAGGCTGGGCATCATAAGCGGCCCGGGTCAACCCAACAGGCGCCCGGCGACCCAGGTGTACAACGGGATGCCAAACAGGATGTTCAAGGGAAACGTGATGCCCAGGGACAGGCCCAGGTAGAGCGATGGGTTGGCCTCGGGGATGGCATAACGCAGCACCGCTGGCACAACAATGTAGGAGGCGCTGGCCGACAGCACCATCAGCAGCGCGGCGTCGGCCACAGGCAGCGCCAACAGGGCGGCCAGCGCCAGGGCCATGCCGGCGTGGACCAGCGGCCCTAGGCTGGCGTAGGCCAGCAAGAGCGGCGAACTGCCCCGCACCGAACCAAAGCTCCTGGCCACCAGCAAGCCCATGTCGAGCAGGAAAAAGGCCAGCATGCCCTTGAACAGGTCGCTGGAGAACGGCGCCATCACCGCTTTGCCAGCCTCGCCGCTGAGGTAACCGACCGCCATGGCACCCAGCAGCAACAATTGGGCGCCGTCCGTGAACGACTCGTGCAGGATCTTGCTCAGCGGTGTCGCCACGCCCGGCGGGGAATTGACGGCGGCCCCAGGCGCATGCCGCAGCGCATTGGCCAGAAGCACCGCCATGATGATGGCGGGCGACTCCATCACCACCAGGGCCGCGGCCATATGGCCGCCAGGGCTCATGCCATTGGCCTCCAGGTACTGCATGGCTGTGACAAAGGTCACGGCGCTGACCGAGCCGTAGGACGCCGCAATGGCCGCCGCATCAAAGCGCGAGACCCGGTTTTTCAGCAGCTGATAGCCCAGCGCCGGCACGATGAAGGCCATCAGTATCGCCGCGCCCAAGCTGAGCATCACGGTCGGGCTCAAGCCCGACTTGGCCAGCGCAAAGCCGCCCTTGAGGCCCAGCGCCATCAGCAGGTAGAGCGACAGGAACTTGGCGATGGCCGGCGGAATCTCCAGGTTGGACCTGAGCGCGCCCGCCAACACACCAAACACAAAAAACAAAATGGCCGGATCGAGCAGGTTTTGCATGGGGGGTTCTCCTTGGAACCCCGATGCTAGGGCGCTGGATACATATTGTAAAATCGATTGTAAAATTACTTTGCATAGATAAAAATCTATGAATATCACCTTTCGGCAACTCCGGCTCTTCTTGGCCCTGGCGGACACCGGCAGCGTCAGCGCTGCGGCGCGGGCCTGCCATGTGACGCAACCCACGGCGTCCATGCAGCTCAAAGAGGTGACCGATTCGGTTGGCGTGCCGCTGTATGAGGTGATTGCCAAGCGCGTGCACCTGACCGACGCCGGGCGCGAGCTGGCCCGAACGGCGCGCGCCATGGCCGACCAGTGGGCGGCCTTCGAGCAGGGCATCGACGCCACCAAGGGCCTGACGCGCGGCAAGCTCCGGGTGGCGGTGGTCAGCACCGCCAAATACTTTGTGCCTCGCCTGCTGGGCAGCTTCTGCGCCAGATACCCCGAGATCGACATCTCGCTGGAGGTGCTGAACCGGGACGGCGTGGTGCAGCGCCTGCGCGAGAACCTGGACGACCTGTCCATCATGTCCATGCCACCGGCCGACATGGACCTGGACGATCAGGTCTTCATGCCCAACCCGCTGGTGGTGATCGCGGCCAGCTCACACCCGCTGGCCACCCAGCGCAACATCCCGCTGGACGCGCTGAGTTCGCTGCGCTTCATCCTGCGCGAGCGCGGCTCTGGCACCCGGATGGCGATCGACGCGCACTTCAAGCGCCTGGGGTTCAAGCCCAACTTGCGGCTGGAGCTGGGCAGCAATGAGGCGATCCGGGAGGCCGTGGCCGGTGAACTGGGCCTGTCGGTCATCTCCAGCCATGCCCTGCAGGGGCAACCAGGGCAGGGTGTGGCCATCCTGGATGTGAGCGGCTTTCCCATCGAATCCCAATGGCATGTGGTGCGGCTCAAAGGCAAGCAGCTCTCGCCGATTGCCAAGGTGTTCCAGGCGCAGCTGCTGGCGCAATCCGACCAATGGGCCGGGCCAGGGGCCAGGCCCGGGGATGAGGGCGGCGGCGACTCAGACTGAGGCGCGCCGCAAGGTCTCCACCACCGGGCGGCGCAGCACCTCGCGCAGGCCCCACCAGCCGGCCGCCAGCGCCAGCAGCGCGCCACTGAGCGAGCCCCACAGCGGCACCCACAGTGACACCACCCAGTCAAACTCAAACACATAACGCGCCAGCGCCCAGCCCACGGCCGAGGCCACCACCGAGGCCAGCAGGCCGGCCAACAGGCCCACCCCCAGCAGCTCGGCGCGTTGTACCTGGCGCAACAAGCTGCTGCGCGCGCCCATGGCCCGCAAAATGGCAAACTCACGCGCCCGCTCCTCGCGCGTGGCGGTGACCGCGGCAAACAGCACCACCAGCCCGGCAGCCAGCGTGAAGGCAAACAAAAATTCGATCGCGCTGATCACCTGGTCCAGCACGCGCTGCACCTGGGCAAAGGTGCTGCTCATGTCCACATTGGTGATGTTGGGGAAGCGCCGCACCAGCGCGTTGTCAAAGCCCGGCGTGGCCGGCGCCTTGAAGGCCCCCATGTAAGTGCTGGGCACATCGGCCATGCGGCTGACCGGGTACATGGCAAAGAAGTTGGCGCGCAGCGAGCCCCAATCCACCTTGCGCAGCGAGGTGATGCGAGCCTCGGTCTGCACGCCGCCAATGTCAAACAACAGCGTATCGCCCAGCTTCAGGCCCAGCGTCTTGGCCAAGCCTTCTTCGACGCTGATGGCACCCGCCTCTTCCTCCAGCCAGCGACCGGCCACCACCAGGTTCTGTGCAGGCTTGGCGGCACTGTTCGACAGGTTGAACTCGCGGTCTACCAGCCGGCGGGCACGCTCGTCGGTGTAGTCGTCGGGTGTCACGGTACGGCCGTTCACTGACACCAGACGGCCACGGATCATCGGGTACCAGTCAAAGCGCGCCACGCCGGCCTCAGTCAGGGCCTGGCGAAAGGCATCGCCCTGCTCTGGCATGATGTTGATGACAAAGCGGTTGGGCGCGTCGGCCGGGGTGGCCTTGCGCCAGCTGTTGATCAGGTCGGTGCGCAAGAGCACCAGCAAAACCAGCGCCAGCAGCCCGACCGACAAGGCGCTGACCTGCACCACCGTGTAGGCGGGCCGGGCCGAGATCTGGCGCGTGGCCAGCACCAGCCAGCGCGGTGCCGTGCTCTCGTTGACCTGCGAGCGCAGCAGCTTCACCGCCAGCCAGCTCAGCAGGGCAAACACGCCGGTGGCGCCGGCAAAGCCACCCACCGCGATCAGGCCCAGCGTCAGGTCGCTGCTGGCGGCCAGCAGCAGTGCAGCAAAGCCGGCCACCCCCACCGCCAGCACCCCGAGTGAAGCGGGCTTGAGTCGGCCCACATCGCGCCGTATCACCCGCAGCGGCGGCACCTGCGCCAGTTGCAGCACCGGCGGCAAACCAAACGCCAGCAGCAGCGTCAAGCCCATGCCCAGGCCAAACAGCACCGGCCAGATGCCCGGCGCCGGCAAGGCAGCGTCCACCAGGCCCGCCAGCAGCAGCACAAACACATGGTGCACCGCGTAGCCGCACACCACGCCCAGCGCACTGGCCATCAGGCCGACTGCGGCAAACTCAAAGGTATAAGCCGAAGCGATGGTGCGCTGGCTCAGGCCCAGCACCCGCAGCATGGCGCAATCATCGAGGTGATTGGCAGCAAAACCCCGCGCCGACAGGGCCACTGCCACCGCGCTCAGCAGCGCGGCCAGCAGGGCGATGAGGTTGAGGAACTTTTCGGCCCGCTCCAGCGTTTGTCCCAGCTCGGGCCGGCCACCCTGCAGCGACTCCACCCGCACGCCGCGCACCGTGCGGGCCTTGACCTCGCCCTGTGCCCAGGCCACAAAGGCGCCCACGCCAGCGTCGTCCCCCGCCACCACCTGCCGGTAGGTCAGCCGACTGGCCGGCTGAACCAGGCCCGTGGCCGCCAGATCGTCCCGGTGAATCATCACCCGGGGCGCAAAGTTCATGAAGCCGGCGCCCCGGTCGGGCTCGTTCACAATCAGCCGCGTCACGCGCAAGCTGGCATCGCCCAGCAGCAGCTCATCGCCCACGTCCAGCCCCAGACTCTCCAGGAGCGGCGCCTCCACCCAGGCCTGGCCGGGCGCTGGGATGTCCCTTGTGAGTTCACCCAAACCCTCGGGCTGGCTGGCTACGCGCAGCGCGCCGCGCAGCGGGTAGCCCGCCGCCACCACCTTCAGCGCCACCAGCTTGCTGTTGCCGCCCCGAGCCTCGGTGGCCCGCGCCATGGTCGGAAAACCCAGCGTCTCCACCACCTGCAGCCCCAAACCACGGGCCTTGGCCGCAAAGGCCGGCGGCGGCGGGTTGTCGCTGACGATCACCGCATCACCACCCAGCAACTGCCGCGCATCGCGCTGCATACCGCCCTGCAAGCGGTCAGCAAAAAACCCGACCGCCGTCAATGCCGCCACCGCCAGCGTCACCGCCAGCACCAGCAGGCGCAATTCGCCCGAGCGCAGGTCGCGCCACAGGGTGCGGCCGCCCAATTGCCAAAAAGAGATGTTCATGGGGCTAGGTTAGCACTGAAGGCAGGGCCTTGCGAACTGTTGGCGGTTATCGCTCGTTCAAAGCCCCAGCAAAGGCCTTGTCCACCGGCTTGGCCAGGTACTTCAGCACCGAGCGCTGGCCGGTGCGGATGTCCATGGTGGCGGTCATGCCGGGTTTGAGGGCCACCTCAGCCAGTTTGGGGTTGGGCTGGGCCCGAGCTTGCTCTGGGACAAGTGGTGAAAAACAGCTGTAAGCATTGTCGCTATTGGCTAGTACGCTATCAATTTTGAAGTCGCACAACGGAATGTAAGCGCTGGCAATCTGTCCGTCGCGCCGGTAAAGGCTGCGCCGGGCGAATTTCAGCGATAACCCTGGGGCAGCAGACCGTATGTGCCATGCATAATTTAGTGTCAATTCGACAAAATCCGAGACTAACTTGGCCCCTCTCCACAGACATGGGACGATCCTCCAGGGAATACGCGCGTTACCGATGCCAAGTGACATAACGGCGTTGTACTTGTTTGAAACGGACAAAGAGCTCAAGCAGCACCCTTCGTATGTCGCGGCAAAGGCTGGTGACGTCGGTTCGGCTCTGAGGTTGGTCTCGGATCTAGCGTTGGCAACGATCTACGGCGCGACCGCAAGGTTTACAAAACAAGACATTTTTGTCGCGCCACACGCAAAAGAGGCTACTGGCGACAACGCTATTCCACAGGTATTGGCCGAAGTTTGCGCGCTGGTGTACGGCGCAACGACTGACACCGATATCGTGCAGTCAACACGGGTGTACCATACTGGAGCGGATCCCATGGAACGGCTGATTTCTCGCCCTCAGTTTGAGGGCGCTGTGAAACTTGGTGGACGCTACGTCCTTGTGGATGATGTGACTAGCCTTGGTGGAACGCTTGCCGAGCTCGCGCATTACATTCAAGCCAACGGCGGGTTGGTTCAAGATGTTTTTGTGCTGGTCAATGCTGGACGGCAAAAGGCGTTGGTTCCAAACAGAATGGTTCTCAAAAAATTGGCAGCGAGGTACGCAAATGACATCAGTGACATCTTTGGCGTCGCAATCGGAGCGCTCACTTGTAATGAAGCGCAGTACCTGGTCGGCTTCCGCTCAGCTAACGAGATCCGAAATCGAGTCCTTAAGGCAAGGCAAGAAGTCCATCTCCGCTTACGTTCAAAGGGAATTTCAAGCGACCGTGCTGCCCAAACTTGAAATCTTGAGAAAGCAGGCTGCATAGTCCTGCTTGGTCTTGTGGGGCCACCGCGCCCCACACCACCCCCCCTACCGCTCGTTCATTGCCCCAGCAAAGGCCTTGTACACCGGCTTGGCCAGGTACTTCAGCACCGAGCGCTGGCCGGTGCGGATGTCCACGGTGGCGGTCATGCCGGGTTTGAGGGCCACCTCAGCCAGTTTGGGGTTGGGCTGGGCCCGGGCCTGCTCCGGGTCCAGCCGCACCTGGGCGCGGTAGTAGGCGCTGACTTGGCCGTTGGCCCCCTGCTCGGCCAACGTGTCCGAGCTCAGGTAGGTGAGCTTGCCCGCCAGGCTGCCGTACACCGAATAGTCAAAGGCATCAAGCCGGATGGCCGCGGGCAGGCCCAGGCTCAACTGCCCGATGTCGGCCGGGTTGACCTTGAGCTCAAACACCATCTCGCCCTCGGTGGGTGATATTTGCATCAACTCGTCCCCGGCGCGCAGCACACCGCCGATGGTGGTGACCTTGAGGTACTTCACCACGCCGGCAATCGGCGCGGTCAGGGTGGTTTTGCCCAGAATGCTTTGCCGCTCATCGAGCTTGTAGCGGTTCGACGCCAGGTCTTCTGACAGCTTGGTGGCCTCGGTGCGGGCTTCTTGCAGGTACTTGTTGCGCGTGGCGTTGATCCGTCCTTCCAGCTCCGCCACCTGGCGCCGGGCCCGCATCACTTCAAGCTGGCTGGTGTCGCCGTTCTTTAACAGCGTCTCGTTCATGCGCAGCTCTTCCCGGGCCATGTCCAGCGCTGCATTGAGTGTGGCCAGCTCCTCCTGCAGGCCACGCTTGCGCTGCAGGTACAGGGCCCGCTGCGCCGCCACAAACTCCGGGTAGCGGCCCAGCCCGGGGCCAAACTCTGGCACCTGCTCGGCGGCCTCGGCCTGGGCGCGCACCAGGGCAGCCGTCAGCCCGGCCTCGCGGGCGCGGCTTTCATCCAAGCCGGCGGTGGAGCGCTCACGCTCCAGCACGGCCAGGGTCTGGCCGGCCTTGACGCGCTGCCCCTCCTCCACCAGCAGCTTCTCCAGCACGCCGCCATCGGCCGCCTGGATCACCTGGGTGCGCGCCACCGGAATGATCTGGCCCTGCGCCCGCACCGACTGGTCTATCTCAAACAGCGCGGCCCACAGCACAAACACCGCCAGCGCCACCAGCAGCAGCAGCGTCATAGACACCCCGCCCCGGCAGCGCACGGGGCTCCTGAACCCCGCCCTCATGTCCCAACCCTCTGCAATTGGGCGCCGGGTGAAGAAGGCGGGGTTTGCAACTTCTGCAAGACCTGGGCCTTTGGGCCGTCCAGCATCACCTGGTGGTTGGCGATCACAATCAGACGGTCCACCAACTCCAGCATCTCGCCCTTGTGCGTCACCAGCACCAGCGTGTCGGTGGGGCGAATGGCGGTACGCAGCGCCTGCGTGAGCTGCAGCTCCAGCCCCCGGTCCATCGAGGCGGTGGGCTCGTCCAGCAGCCACAGCGTGGGCCGGCGCAAAAAGGCCCGGGTCAGGTTGACCAGCTGGCGCTGCCCGCCCGACAGGCCTGTGCCGCCCTCATGAATCTCTTGCTGCAAGCCCTTGGGATGGGCGGCAATCACCGCCTGCAGCAGGCCGGTCTGGCGCGCGGCGTCCATGATGGGTCCATCACCCGGGTCGAGCTGGCCCAGAATCAGGTTGTCGCGCAGCGTGCCGGCAAACAGGCGCCCGTCTTGCTGCACATAGCCCAGGTGCTCGGCCAACAAGGGCTTGGAGAGGTGGCCCAGCTCGATGTCGTCCAGCAAGATGCGCCCTTCCTGGGGCTTGTACATGCCCGAGAGCAGCCGCAGCAGGGTGGTCTTGCCGGCGCCCACCGGCCCCAGCACGCCCACTTTTTCTCCGGGGCGGATGTGCAGCTTGGGCAGCACCAGCGCCGGGCGCCCGGCGTAGCTGGCGGTCACCCCTTCAAAGCGGTACTCGCCACGCAAGGTGTCCACCACAATCGGTTGCGCCTGGCCATGGTGGTCATCTTGCAGGGCCCACAGCCGGTCCAGCCCTTTGAGTGCGGCCTTGGTCTGCGCCCACTGCACCAGCTGGCCCGGAATCATCGAGACCGGGTTCAGCACCCGGCCCGACAGGATGGAGCAGGCAATCAGCCCACCCATGGTCAGCTCGCCCCGGCTCACCAGCAGGGCACCGGCGGCAATCATCAGGGTGTAAGAGATTTGCTGCAGCGCGCCGGCCAGGTGCTGCGAATGCTCGCTGATGTTGCGCATCTGCAAATCCAGCTCGCGCGCCTGGTCGGTGGTGCTCATCCAGCGCGAGAGCATGCGCCAGCCGCCCTGGCCGGCCTTGATGGTCTCGGCCCCCTCCACGGTCTCCACCAGCAAACCTGTCTTGAGGTTGCTGGCAGCATTGGCCTGGCTGGCAAAGGCGTCCACCCGGCCCCGGTAGTACAGGCCCACGCCCAGGCAGATCACAAAAAATAGCAGCGGTATCAGCGCCAGCGGGCCGGCGATCAGGCCAATCACCAGCACAAACAGCAGCGCAAAAGGGGCGTCCACCATCAGGTGGGTGGTGACAGCGGTAAAGAAACCGCGCACCGTTTCATAACCGCGCATCTGGGCAGCCAGACCGCCCACGCTTGCCGGCAACTGGTCGAGCCGGATCGACAAAAAGCGCAGGTACACGGTGCGCGCCAGCCGTTGGTCCACCCGGTCGATCAGGCGCTCGTACAGGCCGCTGCGCACGCGCTTGGCCACCAGCTCAAACACAATGGCCAGCAACACGCCCAGCGTCAGCACCAGCAGGGTCTGGGCGGCACTGCTGGGGATCACCCGGTCATACACCTGCATGCTGTAAAACGAGGTGGCCAGCGCCACCACATTGATCATCAGGCCGCCCACCGCCGCCTCCAGCAGCAGCCGGCGGTTGGCCAGAATCTCGTCGCGGATCAGCGCCCACACCGGGCTGCGGCTGGCCACATAGGGCCGGCTGAGCTTGAAGCTGGCAAAGGCCTGCCCGGGCGGGGCGGCATCGGCGCGCTCTTGCCAGCGCCGCTGGCTGTCGTCCCACCACTCGCTGATCCACTGGCCCTGGGCGTTCTGGCCGCGCAGCACGCCCCATCCGCTCCGTTCGTCGCCAGCAGCGTCATCTGCAGCGCCTTCTGCAGTGTGATCCAGCCCCTGCACCAGGGCTGGCATGCGGGCCGCATCAGGCGTCTTGCGCCAGGCCGGTGGCGCCAGCTGCATCTGCGCCGCCACCGCCCCCAGCTGCGCTCGCGCGTCAGCGGGGTGCTGTTGCACCGCTGCCTGCACCGCCTGCTGCACGGCCAGGCGGTCCACGCTCTCTTGCTGCAACTGGGCCAGCCGCGCCAGGCAGGGCATCAGGCTTGCATCGCTCACGGCTTGGTCTCGGTCAGGGCGTCAATGCCGCGGGTGTAGGCCAGCAGGCGCCAGCCCAGCAGCAGCTCGGTGGCCTGCAGCTCGGCCAGCTGGGTCTCGGTCTGAGCCAGCTCGCGTGCGGCGTTCATCACGTCCAGCCAAGACTTGCGCCCAGCCAGAAACTGCCGGTCGTACGAGGCCGACACGTCTTCCCCTGCCGCCAGCGCGGCTTTGACGTAGGCCACGCGCCCGGCCACCGACAGGGCTTGCGCCTGGTCAGCCGCCAGCTGCTCGCCCAGGGTGTGCAGCTGCACCTGCACCTCGGCGGCGGCGGCGGCCAACTGGCTTTGCGCCGCCTCCAGGTTGGACAGGGTGGACAGCCCGGCGCCAAAGCGGCTGTTGATGCCAATAAACAGCCGGTCCGCCGGCCCGCCGCTGGCCAGGTTGTAGTTGCCGTACTGGCGCTCCAGCCGGGCATAGACCTCGGGGCGCAAATCGGCCCGGCGCTCGCGCACCACGGCCTCTTGCACCCGCTCCTGGGCCTGGGCCTTGCGCACCGCGGGGTTGATGTCAGCCGCCTGTGCCAGCAGGGCAGCGGCGCTGCCGGCCGGGCTGGCAGCCAAGGGGGGCGGTAGGGCCGGTGTGGCGGCCACGCCCCCTGCCAAGCCCGAGGCCAAACCCGCTGACAGTGAGGCGCCATCCACCGTGCCGCCCAGCAGTTGGGCCAGGCGCGCCAGCGCCACCTCGCCCTGGGCGCGCACGGCGGCGGCCTCGGCCGACACGGCCTCCAGCCGGGCCACCGCCTGCACCAGGTCGGCCTGGGCAGAGGCGCCCTCCTCCCTGCGCCTGAGCACCTGCCGGCGCAGCTGCTCGTGGGTGGCCAGGCTCTTGGCCAGGGCCTGGGCCTTGGCTTGCGCGCCCCACCAGTCCACATAAGCTTGCAGCACGCGCAGGCCCAACTGCAGCCGGGTGTCTTCCAGCGCGGCCTGGGTGGCGGCCAGCGTGGCCTCAGCCTTGTCGGTACCCGCGTCCAGCCGCCCGCCGCTCCACAGCGGCTGCTGCAAGCGCAGCGTGCTCACCAGCCGGTCGCCCTGGTACAGCCGGTCAGCCGCGCTGGCAGCAGCGGTCTCCACACTGACCGAGGGGGTGGGGTAAAACTGCCAGCGCGCGCTGTCCACCCCAGCCTGGGCCGACTGCAGCTGGGCCCGCTGCGCCTGCACGGCGGGGTGGGTGGCCAGCACGGCGGTTAACAGCTGGGGTAGGCTGGTTTGGGTCTGGGCCTGGGCCACGGCGGACAGGAGGGCGCAGCACAGGGCTAACAAGAGGGACAACAGCGCGCTTCTAATTTTCATGCAGTGGTCTCCCGTTCAAACCACTGCTGCCAGCGCGCGGCCTGCTTGCTGATGGACTCTAGACCTGTCGACAGGGTGGTCAAGCCACCATGGCTGATGAAGTGCAGCTTCCATGCCAGCAGCAAGAAGCCCCGCACCACTTCAATGGATGCGCGCACCCTGCGTACCTGCGCCGCACCTTCGGCAAGGCCGATCGATGTGGATTTGTCTGTGGCGTTAGCCAACACAATCGCCTTCAAGCAGTCGGCCATCTCGGCCAATATCCGATCCCCCACGGCAAAGCGAAAAGGCTTGGGCAGATTGCCATGCATTGGGTAGTAAGTCTGACAACACAGGAGCATGTCAGCGAAAATCTGAGGGTGTTTGTATGAGCGTTCCATGCCACTTAACTCATCTTCGGCGCCGTCGTCCGCGCACCATCACGCGGGATGCACGGCATCCACGGCGCAGATCGCCCGGGAATTGTTTGCTTGCGCAGCCCGTGCCGGCAACAGCCAGCACAAGCGGGCGTACACCATCCAACTGCCCGCGCTCGTGCTGGATTTGGCGGCACAGATCGCCCATGGTCGCTACCGGCCTCAGCCTTTTACGGTATTTGCCGTCACAGACCCGAAACTGCGCGAGATATTTGCCCCCGCCTTCGCGGACCGACTGGTGCAGCAGTGGCTGGTGAGCCACATCGAGCCCTGGTGGGACCGGCGATTCATCGACGACAGCTATGCCAACCGCAAAGGCAAAGGGACCCAAGCGGCGGTAGACCGGCTTCAGGCCTTCATGCGCCAACCCGGGCACCGGTGGTACTGCCAGTTGGACATACGCGCCTTCTTCCCTAGCATTGACCGGCAGATTTTGCTCGGCCTGTGGCGCAAGCAACTGCCGAGATTGCTGCACAGCGCGCCGTTGCGCCAACGGCTCGATCAGGTGGCCACTGCCATCCTGTTGCAATCGCCGGTAGAGCCGCCGCCGCAGGCCAGCGGCAACCGCCGTCTGCTGGCGCAGATACCGCCGCACAAGTCCCTGTACCACGCCTCGCCTGGGGTGGGCTTGCCCATCGGCAGCCTCACCAGCCAGTTTTTTGCCAACGTGTACCTCAACGAGCTTGACCAGTTCATCAAGCACCACTTGAAAGTCAAGGCCTACGTCCGCTATGTGGACGACTTCGTGCTGCTGGCTGATGACAGCGCTACGCTGTCGCAACAACGGCTCGCCATTGAAATTTTTCTGCGGGACAAGCTGGCGCTGGCCTTGCACCCTGATAAAACCGTGATGCAACGCTGCACACAGGGTATTGACTTTCTGGGGAGCATTGTCTTCCCTGGGCACAAGCTTGTCCGCCAGCGCAGCGTGCGCGCATTGCGCCGCCGTCTGGCCTGGTTCAGCCAGCTGGTTAGTGGGCCTAACAGTGCCGCAGTGCCGCAGCCACCGATGGGCACCTGGGCACGCTGGCTTGCCAACCATGAGGCGTTCTCGGCGCCCGGCATCCCCAGCTATGCATTGCTCGAACGCATGCTGTCCACCCTCAACAGCTACTACGGTATGTTCAGACATGCAGACACTTATCGTCTTAGGAAGCACGTTTACCACAAAGAACTTGGGCCATTGAAGCAATTTTTTCTACCTGACGGACCGGCCTACCACAGCCTGAAGATCAAAAAAATGTGGTTACCCCGACGTTAATGGCGGGAAGGCAAGGCAGCGATTACCAAAAAATGTCGCTCCGCGGACACCACGCCTACAAGACCTGCAAGGCCACGTAATTGTTGTTGTTGTCGTTGTTGTCGTTGACGTTGCCATTGTTGAGGTTGACGTTGGCGTGCCCCGAAGCCGAGGACGTGGCCGACCAGTAATTGTTGGTCTGCCAGCCCGACGGCGCATTGCGTTCTCACTGTGTGTCGCCATGCAAACAGAGGGCGATCTGCAGCCTTGCCGTGACCGTTTGAAAGGCTACCGCGCGGCCATGAGTCATACGGCGCACATCCCCAAGCGGGATGACTATTGCGTCGTGGAGAACGCCAGCAACATCCCCTGAAGGCCCCTTTTGGCGATGGCCGTGACCATCGCCCCCATGAGGCACCAGCCTCTGCCGGTGGAATGCTTTCCTGCTGCCTTGGCTTTTTTCCCCGGTGTTCACCTCCTGACTTGTGAAAATTTTCTGGCCGCTGCGCGGCACTTGTTGACAGCCCACATCCGGTACCGTCCGGCTCACGCCGGACACGGTGCAGGCCAGCCAAAAACAAACAAAGTCAAATATCAAAGTTCAAATCTCAAAATCAGGCTCCGCGGACACCACGCCTACAAGACCTGCAAGGCCACGTAAACGAGAGTGAGTGCCGAGGTTGTCGTAGACGAGGCCAGTGTAGAGGGAGACGTTGGCGTGCCCCGAAGCCGAGGACGTGGCCGACCAGTAAAAGTCGGGCTGCCAGCCCGACGGCGTGCCGCTGGCATACGAAACGCCAGTACCCGTGCCGTTGTACGCATCCCAAACCGCCAGCAGGTCGTTGTAGGTGGCGTTCTCGGCATTGCTACCGTTGGCTGGCGTGGC